>TARA_R110001583_G_scaffold195257_4_pt1 | contig 91797 bp, 85 predicted proteins | sample TARA_R110001583 | Tara Oceans TARA_R110001583 (sample SAMEA4398432) | marine metagenome | biome: Polar Biome; feature: [MES] marine water layer (ENVO:01000295) within the mesopelagic zone...; material: water (ENVO:00002006), including particulate matter (ENVO:01000060) such... | reverse complement strand
AATGATAAAATGCTGACTGAAACCTCTCCCAACACCAATGCGCCGTCAATGCCTGTCCGGGTCGTTGCCGGGCTCCTTTCCGCCGCTTTCCTGGGCCTGGGTGTCGCGGAAATCATCGTGCCGGGAACCTTTGTGGGCACCTACGGCGCCGCGCTGACCGCCCCCGAAGGCCTGCCCTTTATCAGCGGCATCGGCGCTCGCAATATCGCGCTGAGCCTGATCGGGCTTGTCGCCGCGTTCAAAGGGTTGCGGTCCGCTTTGACCCTGTTGTTCCTCGGCCTGACCATCGTCTCTGCTCTGGAGTTTGCCACGGTTGCCACGGCCGCTGGGCCAATGGCAGCGATCCGCTTTGCGATTTTTGCCGTTCTTCTGGCGCTTATGACGGCTTGGACGGCCCTCTCCCGCGGGTCGAAGTCATGAAGGTCATGTTTGACTTCACTGCCCGTCAGACTGAAGCCCCTGATCGGGTGGCCTCACTCTCTCCCGATGCTCAGGCGGCGCTGGCGGTCTATCCGCTTGAGCGGACCATGGGGTATGGGGTGAATTACTCCGATGCCGTCGAACTCCGGGCACGGGTTCTTCAAGGCGAAAGCTGGCAGTCTGCTGCTGAAACCATGGCCGAAATCTGTCAGGCGCGGGCCGCCACGGCTGGTACGGTGACGCAGGTGGCCTACCTGCGTCGGGCCTCGGCGCTGGTGCGGATGGCGCAGGCGATGATGATGGAGGATACCGACGAGCGCCGGACGATTTTTGCCCGCGCCGCCGATCTCTACGCCCAGGCCGCCGAGTTGGCGGGCGATTGCGAACGGGTGCTGATCAATACCACCGACAAGCCGCTGGCAGGCTGGATGTTTCCGGCCGTCAACGAACCGGTTGCTGCGGTCATCGTTATCGGCGGCACGGAGGGCTGGGCGATGGATTTCGATTGCTTGGGTCATGCTCTGGCCACGCGGGGCATTCATGCGCTGATGCTGGATGCGCCGGGTCAGGGTGAAACCAGATTTACCCACGGTCACACGCTGTCTGCTGACTGGCGTTCGGCGTTTTCGAGTGCTGTCGATTACCTCGAAGACCGTGCCAAAGGCCTGCCACTGGGCATCATCGGTAACAGCATGGGCGGTAGTCTTGCCATGGCCTATGCCGCTGGCGATCCCCGGATCAGGGCCTGTTGCAACAACGGTGGACCCTTTGCCCCCTGGATGGCCCCGACCGAGTCGCCCTATTTTGCCAAGATCATGGCCTTTTGCGGTGTCGAGACCGCAGCCGAGGCGACCGAAGTGCTGAAATCGGTGACCCCGATGGAAGCCGGGATCAACGCCGACTATCCGCTTTTGTTCCTGCACGGTGCCGAGGATCACCTGATCTCGAACCCTGTGGCTCAGATGCTGTATGACGGAACGCCCACCGAAGACATCCGCATGGTGACATTTTCGGACGGCGACCATTGCCTTTATCGCCACCGCGACGACCGTGATTTCCTGATCGCGGATTGGACGCGGGCGCGACTGGTGGGGCGGGACTAGACCATGCAGATCACTGACGCACAGATCCATCTGTGGACCAACGACAAAGCCCCGCCGCACCATTGGCGCAAGCCTTTCCGTATCAAAGATGCGTTGCGCGAGATGGATGCAGCCGGCATTGCGGGGGCCGTCAACCATCCGCCGAACTGGGATACGGACGGCATGGAGTATGCTGCACAGGCGGCATGGACCCATCCTGACCGGTTTGCCACGCTGGGCTGGTTCCCGCTGGATGAAACCACCAATGAGGATGCCGTTGAGGCGCTGATGGCGCAGCCTGGCATGAAGGGAATGCGGTTCATCCTTCCGATGCCTGACATGTCGGCGCGGCTGAAGGCAGGCAAACTTGATTGGCTCTGGGCGGCCGCAGATGCGCGCGCCTTGCCGATGGGGCTTTTCGTGATGCCGCAGCAAATTCCGATCGTGGCCGAAATCGCCGCGCGCTTTCCCCGGATGCGTCTGCTGATCGATCACCTCGGCGTACCGCCGTCGGTCAAGCTGCCGCAAGCGGCGGATGGCGTGGAGGCCGTTCTGAGCCTTGCCCATCTGCCCAATGTGGCGGTCAAGGCGACGGCCGTGCCCAGCATGGCGACCGACGATTTCCCCTTTGCCAGCACGCATGACCTGCTGCGCCGCACCTATGACGCCTTTGGCGCGGAGCGGATGTTTTGGGGCACCGATTATACCCGCATGCACCTGTCCTGGCGCGACTGTGCTGAGATGTTCCTGCGCGATCTTGATTGGCTCAAGGGGGCCGAACAAGACGCCGTGATGGGCGGGGCGATCCGCGATTGGATCGGCTGGACCTGATCCACCGCGGCAATGAAATAATTTATGGTACGAGGGTCTTTCATATGGACGGCACAGCTTTCTGGATAGCCGCGATCGCGGCGAGTATTTTTGTCGGTATGGGCAAAGGCGGATTGCCGATGATCGGCATGATGGGGGTTCCGATCCTGTCGCTGGTCATTGATCCGGTGGTTGCAGCGGGCTTGTTGCTGCCGGTCTACGTGGTGTCTGATATGTTCGGACTGGTTGCCTATCGTCGCGACTTTGACAAACGGGTCCTGATGATCGTGGTGCCAGGCATGATCGCGGGCATCGGGTTGGCCTGGGCCTTGGCCAGCGAAGTGCCGGAATGGGCCGTCGTCACCTTGGTCGGTCTGATTGGGTTTGTGTTTTCCCTGAACACGCTTTTGCGGCGCAAACGGGACCTTCCGGCTCGCAAGGCCGAGGTCGCGCCCGGCCTATTCTGGGGGACCGTCACCGGCTTTACCAGCTTTGTCGTGCATTCCGGCGCCCCGCCCTTTCAGGTCTATACCCTGCCATTGAAGTTGCCCAAGACAGTTTTTGCCGGGACCGCAACCATCGCTTTTGCGATCGGAAATGGGCTCAAGTTGATCCCTTATTACGCCCTTGGCCAGTTAACCCCAACGAGCCTGAAAACCGCTGCTTTGCTTGCTGTTCCAGCTTCGATTGCGGTTTTTGCGGGCCTCCGGCTGGTTCGAGTGATCCCCGAAGTGCTGTTCTACAAGATTGTGACATGGGCGTTGTTGGCACTGTCTTTGAAACTGATCTGGGACGGGGTGGCTGGGGTATGACTCCGCAAGTCCCTGAATTTGGAGACCGAACATGACCAGCATCATCGCGCAGACCGTCGGATTCGCGATCCGCAAGACAGGGCTATTTCGCCGCCTGCCGACAGACATGGCCAACTTTCCGGCCTTTCACGCCAAAACGCTTGCCAAGGCCAGCGCGCCATCGGCCCGCAACCGCAAAGGCTGCCGCGCAAGCAGTCGCGAGATTGAGGGGCAACGCGTCTGGACCCTTGCGCCGCTGGACGGATCGGCAAAAGTACAGGTCCTGTTCTGGCACGGGGGTGCCTTTCTCTACCCGCCGACCGCCGCGCATTGGGATTTTCTGGTTGGCATGGTCCGGCGGCACGGCTGGGAAATCACCCTTCCGCTTTACCCCCTGGCCCCGCAGGCGCAGGTGGATCAGGTCGCCGGTTTCGCGCTGCGCGTTTACGGCGATTGGGTGAACCAACCGGGAACCGGCCCCAGAATATTGGCTGGCGATTCAGCAGGAGGCGGTCTGGCAGCGGCAACCCTACTGGGGGTCCGCGATGCGGGTCTTGTCCTGCCCGACGGTGTGGTTCTGATGTGCCCTTGGCTGGATCTGAATATGGACCACCCTGACCAAGCCGCGATTGAGCCGCGCGACGCCATCCTGAGCAGAAGGGGCCTGCGTGTCGCGGGTCAACTTTACGCTGGTGATAACGGGGCAGACAATGCCCGCGCCAGCCCGCTGCGCGGCAATTGGGCTGACTTGCCGCCGCTCCTGATGTTTGGCGGCGGCGATGACATCCTAGTCACCGATGCCCGCTCTCTCAAGGCCAAGGCGCCCGATGTCACTTACGTCGAGGCCCCGGGGTTGATCCACGACTGGCCGATCCTGTTCTTTCCTGAAAGCCGCGCGGCTCAGGCCAAAATGGCGCGCTTTTCCTTAACGCCGACATCCAACTTTGAGGTCACAAAATGAACGTCCTGATTGTCTACAATCATCCCTATGAAGGAAGCTTTTGCGCAGCGATTCTGGCCGCAGTGACCAAAGGCCTGCTGTCGGCCGGACACGAGATCGACCTGATGCACCTTGATGCGGATGACTTTGATCCGGTGATGCGGAGCAAGGATCTGCGTGCCTTTGCCATGGCGCGCAATGACCCGGAGGCCGCCTTTGCCCTGCTTGACCCGCGGGTGCAGGCCTACCGGGACCGGCTTCAAGCTGCGGAACACATCGTCTTTGTCTTTCCGATTTGGTGGGAACTGATGCCGGCGCGGATGAAAGGCTTTGTGGACAAGGTCATCTTTCCGGGCATCGCCTATGACTACACCGAAAAGGGCAGCACCGGCATGGTCAGTCTGCTCAAGCGTCTCAAGGGCGTCACTGTCATCACCACGATGAACACGCCTTGGTATCTGTATTGGCTGATTTTTGGCAATGCGATCCAACGGGCACTGATGCGCGGCACTTTCTGGAAAATCGGGGTCAAGAACCGGACCTGGATTTCTCTTAACAATGTCAAAGGTCAAACGCAGGCCAAGCGGCAGAGTTGGCTTACCCAGATTGAGGGTCGGATGCGGGGCCTGCCTATGTAGTACGCTGCAAACCCAAACGGGCGCATTTGCCTCCCCCCACCACTGCAAATCCGGGAGACACCCGGTAACTTAAGGAATTGATATCATGTCTCCAACTTCATTGCGTCCCGTCTTCGGGATTGTTCTCGCCACTGTGGCAAGTCTTGCGACGACGGGCGACGCGCGCGCTGACGGTCTGAAGTATACCGTTGGCACCATGATAGGGGCGAGCCAGTCGCCCTTTGAAAGCGGCAGTTCCGACACTTCGATACTTCCCTATTTTTCAATCGAGGGGGAGCAATTCAAACTGGACCTTTCCGGCCTGACTTACGGCCTGACCGAGACAGAGAATTTCACGCTTTCGGCCCGGCTTGCACCCCGTTGGGTATCCGCTGATCCGTCAGACACTCCCGGACTCGAACAACTCAAACGCGACGTCGCGCTGGAGGCAGGCCTTGCCGCAGGTCTGACATTCGGGCAATTCACAGCCGAGTTCGAGGCGCTCAAGGACATCTCCGATACTCATGATGGCATGGTCGTAAGCGCCGCAATTTCGACTGGCTTCGGTGTGACCGAGCGCCTTGCGGTCGGCGTCACGGCAGGTGTGACATGGATGGACAAGAACCTGGCCACCTACAGCTACGGGGTACGCGCCTCCGAAGCGGGCGGATCACTCGCCGCCTATCAGGTGAACGCGTCGCTCATTCCATCCATCGGGGTTGAGGCGCGCTACACGCTGACCGACCATGTGTCGCTCGTCGGCGGCGCGCAGATAGAGTTCCTTCCTGACAACGTCACCGGTTCACCGATCGTGCAGCGCGATACCTTAACCTCGGCGATGTTTGGGATGCGCTATGCGTTCTGAGGGGACACTTATCGCTGCGCCAGTCTGACGTTTCATCCCGAGCGTCCGCCGCTGCCGCTCTGCGCCAAACAGAGCCCGTTTCAGCTTTGCGCACATGCATGCCAATAGAAGATTCCAAACTACTGAAAGAGAGAGACTCCATGAACAAGTTCGTTCAACTCCCACTCACTGCGGTTGCGGTTGCCTGTCTGGCACTGCCCGTCTTTGCGCAGGACACCTCCCCCGAGGCATCGGCGGACGATGGGTCCGGCTCCTTTGTCGCCTTTCGCGAAGTCGAAGGGCAATGGTATCACCCGCCGGAATTCGCGGGCGATCCGAACGCCGATGTCTATAGGGCAGTCTACGCCCGCATCGCGGCCGCGGATGGGCAACGTTCGGACAATGGCGATATCGACTCGATTGCGGCCTTTGGGCCGGGCAACTGGACCTATGAATGGGATCAGGAGGGGGCGTTGGCAGTTGGGCGCGCGGCTGGTTTTGCGGCTGCCGGCGACATGGACGACGCAATCGACGACTTCGAACGCGCCTCGATGTTTTACGCCCGCGGCTCCTGGCCGCACCTGAAATCCAATGCGGATGCGCAGGCCGCCCTGGAACAGGCCCGTTTGGCCTATGCCACTGGTGCCGAGCTTCTGTCCGGAAACTTTGAGGCCGTTCAAATCCCGTTCGAGGGCGATACCTTTGGCGGCTACCTATTCACGCCCGAAGGCGACGGCCCGTTTCCTGCGGTCGTGTCACTCAACGGGACGGATGTGGTGAAAGAACAACTCGGGTATGACCTGCCCCGTTCGCTGCTGGCGCATGGTATTGCGGTTCTTCTCGTCGATCTTGCAGGTGTCGGCGACAGCGGAGACTATACGCTGACCTTTGACATCGAAAAGCTTCCGCTTGCCGCGACAGATTATCTGCACAGCCATGCAGGCATTGACCCCGATCGCATCGGCATGATGGGTGTCAGCATCGGCGGCCAAGGGGCAGCCCGCGCCTTGTTCAATCAAGACGCAGGCCTCAAAGCCATCGTGTCCCATTGCGCGCCGCTGGACTTTGCCTATGCCAACGCAGCTGCTCTGGTGCCGCAACTGCCGCAGCTGACCGTTGACGGCTACGTCGACAATCTGAACCTTGCCGCGGGTTCGACTGCGGAAGATCTTGGCACCGCTCTCGAAGCCTTTGCGTTCAGTGCCCAAAATCTTGTCAATGAACCGCCGGTTTCGACGCCGCTTCTGGTTGTGACCACCAACGACGACCCGGTCGCGCCGCTCGAAGATCTGGCCTTGATCACCGGTGCCACCACCGACAGCACCGTCGTTGTGCTCGACGAGCCCGGCCATTGCCCGGCCTATTGGGAAATGAACGCACTCTCGGCAAACTGGCTGGCCAAGGTCTTCGACACGTTCTGATCCGGGCAGCCGCAAGCGGGCGGCAGACCACACAGGCCTGCCGCAACCCTCTCCTCAACCGAAATTGGTCACTCAGGCCGACAAAATAACCGCGCGAAGCGCCGTCGGATGCGCGACAAAGCTGCCTTCGGCTCGGCATAAACTTTGCGACACTACCAGTTTGGTTCTGTCGCAAAGTTCACGGTAGGATTTGAGTGGCTGGTCGCTTGACATAATTAAGCTGCCAAGCCCGCGAAAGTCTGGAAGGCACTGGCACCATTCGCCGGGATCTGACCTTTGCGGACCATGTGAGCGACCTTGATCCCTGCGATGGTTGCAGCGGCGGAGTGGAAAGCCTTGAAGCCCATCATCGGGCTTGTGATCCGCTTGATGAAGCGGTGATCCTGCACGACAATATTGTTCAGGTATTTGACCTGCCGGATTTTTGTGGTGCGGCCACCGCGGGTGAATTTCAGGATCGTGTTCACGGTCTGCAAGCCGCCAGATTACGGCGCTCGGAGAACAGGAAATCAAGGGTGTCACCCTTCCGATCTACGGCCCGGTAGAGGTAGGTCCAGCGGCCTTTGACTTGGATGTAGGTCTCATTCATCCGCTAGGAATTCTCTGACGGTCGGTTCCGGGCCTGCGCCGCCTTGAACGTGTTCATTCAAAACACCCCTCGCCAACCATCTGGTGACGCTGACATATTCACATGTGCCGGGAAACCAAAACCTCTGCGATAGGACCGGGCGGATCACCGAATGATCGCGCGGAGCGCGGGTCGGTGGCACGATCGATATGATGCCGTTCCTGTGGTGCCGCCAGAGCACAGGGCCGAAAACAAGGGCGACCGCCTCTCGACGCTGAAACCGTCTTGGCACTGCAAAATCTCGTTCAAGTCGGAATGACCACCAGGCAAGCCGCGAAACAACTCGGTATTGCAAGATCAACTGCTTACAGGTTGATCAAAGAATTGGGATAACCACAGCCGAGCCGCCTTAAGGTGTCATTCTACCCCAGCCGGAGCAGACCCCAACCGTGCCACTCAGGTCAGTTCGACCCAATACTTCACTGGAGCTATCAGATCGTTGTCGGTGATGAATTTGTTCACGGTCGCGTTCGGGCCGTCTTCGAACCCGACACCCATCGTGCAGTACCAGCTTTGCCGTCAATCCTGTAATTTCTGCCAGCTAGGTGTTGTCCTGTCGGCAAAGGGCCAGCCTTGGGCCGAAGCGGTCACCACACTTGGGGTGAACCCCTTCCGGCTGTATCTACGCCACATCCTGCCTAACGTCGCGGGCATCCTGATCGTGCAGCTGACGCTCAATTTCCCACAGATCATCCTTTTGGAAAGTGCGCTCAGCTTTCTGGGCTTGGGGGTTCAACCTCCGATGACCAGCCTTGGTCAGATCATGGGAGATGGGCGCAACTACCTGTCCACTGCGTGGTGGATTTCGGTCCTGCCGGGCGCGGCCATCTTTTTCATCTCGCGTGCCATGTGCGTCTTAGGCGACTGGCTGCGCGATCATCTTGATCCAGCGTTGCAACGACAACGCTGACGTCAGACAAAGCAGACGTTCAGGCGCTACCCCATCGGGTATTTCCATATCGACATCGCGGAAGTGCGTACCGGCGAGGGCAAAATCCGCCTGTTCGTGGCCATCGACCGCACCTCCAAGTTTTCCTGTGTGGAGCGGCATGAGCGGGCGGGAAAGATGGTTGTGGCCCAATTCCTGCGCAACTTGATCGCGGTGGTACCCTACAAGATCCACACCGTACTGACGGATAACGGCATCCAGTTCACCAATCGCAAGCAGGTCGAGCGGATGAACCGGACGATCAAGGCGGCGACACTCAAACGGTATCACTACGAAACACATTCTCACCTTGAAACGCACGTCACCGACTTCATTGCAGCCGACAATGACGCACGTTGATCCAACCCACCACAATCTGGGACTAAACACCTAATTAGGGTACAGTGACACATGCGGAGATTGTGCAAATGGCGAATTTGGCGGTCGAGGCCGTGACAGCCGGATAAAAGACGCCATCGCAGAACGTATGAGAGAGACCCTGCGATGGCGCGTGTTCTTTTGACTTAGACGATGCCGCCACCGCCGCCGGTGGATTTCGGGCGTTTGTCCGCCACCGCCGCGCGGTAGCCCGAGGCACGATAGGCCATGATCGGATCAATCGCGCCACCTGCCTCCAATCGGGCTTTGGCGAGGATCGGTTCGACATCGGTGCGGAACGCGGCGCGCAGGGTGGCAGAGGCCATGAGCGCGTCGTTTTCAGACTGATAGCCGGCAAGCGTCTCGCGATCCACCAAAGAGGCCTGTACATAGGCACGCTGAATTTCCATCGCAGAGATCATCAGGCTTTCGATCGGGTCGGTCACATTGTGGGATTGGTCGATCATATGCGCCAGATCAAGACCGGGCGTGCCCTCCGCATCCACAAGCTCGTTCCAGACCAGAAACAGGCGGTAGGGTTCGATGGTGCCACTGTCGAGATCGTCGTCACCATATTTCGAATCGTTGAAATGAAACCCGCCCAGCTTGCCCGCATGGATCAGGCGCGAGACGATCATTTCGATGTTCACATTCGGCGCGTGGTGGCCCAGATCCACAAGGCACATTGCCTTGTCGCCCAATTCCTGCGCGGTCATCAAAGAGGTGCCCCAATCCTGAACCACGGTGGAATAGAATGCGGGTTCATAGATTTTGTGCTCGGAAAAGATCCGCCAATCCTCGGGCAGGCCTTTGTAAATCTCTTTCATCGAGGCTAGGTAACGTTCGAATTGCTGTCCCATGTGGGTCTGACCCGGAAAGTTCGAGCCATCCCCGATCCAGACGGTCAGCGCCTTTGACCCGAGTTTCGCACCAATCTCGATGCATTCGAGGTTGTGCTCGATTGCCTGCTGACGCGTTGCCGCATCCACATGGCTGAGCGAGCCGAATTTGTAGGACTGTGCCTGATCGGGTTGGTCCTGAAAGGTGTTCGAATTCATCGCATCGAAGCCGAGGCCGTATTCCTCGGCCTTGGCGCGCAGGTCACTCACCTCCGCCTTGTCCCATGGGATATGGAGCGAGACGGTGGGAGTGGCCTGCGTCAGCTTGTGGATCACGCCGCAATCGTCGAGTTTGTCGAAAATGCCACGCGGCTCGCCGTCGCCCGGAAAGCGCGCAAACCGTGTGCCGCCGGTGCCGGTCCCCCAGGAGGGCACGGCCACGCCAAAGGTTTTCGCGCGTTCTTTGATCGCGTCGATGTCGATGCCCGCGCGCGCAAGCTTGTCCCCAAGTGCCGCGTAATCCGCGCGCAGATGCGCCTCGGCTTTGGCGTTCTGGGCCGTAATCGTGTCTGATTTAATCATATCGCCCCCCCTAGCGTGTGAACGCTTGCACGTTGCCGGCGTCCACGTTGATGATGTTGCCCGTGGATTTGGCCGACTGTTCGGAGGCAAAGAAATACGCCGCTTCAGCAATGTCCTCGGGCAGAACCGAGCGTTTGAGCATGGAGCGTTGACGATACATTTCCTCAAGCCCGTCTTTGTCGGTGCCATAGGTGCCTGCGCGCTGTTCCAACCATTCGCCTTCCCAGATTTTAGAACCTTTGAGCACAGCATCCGGATTGACGACATTGACACGAATACCCGCCTCGGCCCCTTCGAGCGCCAGACAGCGCGCCAGATGGATCTCAGAGGCTTTCGCCGTGCAATAGGCGGAGGCGTTCGGGCTGGCCGCGAGGCCGTTTTTGGAGGCCACGAACACCACCGATCCGCCGATGCCCTGAACCCGCAGCATTTTGAACGCTTCGCGAGAGACGAGGAAATAGCCGGTGGACAGGATGTCCATGTTCTTGTTCCACAACGCCAAAGTGGTGTCCTCGACTGGCGCGGAAGAGGCGATACCCGCGTTGGACACAAGGATGTCGACACCGCCAAATTCAACCGCCGTATCGGCATAGGCCGCGATCACCGCGTCCTCGTCGGTCACGTTCATCTGAACCTTGCGCACCACGTCCGCTCCGAACTGTGCGGCAAAGCCCGCCCGGACCTCTTCGAGCGCGGTTTCATTGATGTCGGCCAGCATGACGCAAGCGCCCTCTTTGAGATAGCGCGCCGCCGTCGCCGCCCCAATGCCACCCGCCGCGCCGGTGATCAGAGCCACCCGGCCCGCGAGGGATTTGGGTTTGGGCATACGTTGCAATTTGGCCTCTTCGAGAAGCCAATATTCGATGTCAAAGGCCTCCCGTTCCGGCAAGCCGCAATAGTCCGACACCGCAGAGGCCCCGCGCATGACGTTGATCGCGTTGACGTAGAATTCGCCGGAGATCCGCGCGGTGGCGCGGTCCTTGGCAAAGGTGATCATGCCGACACCGGGGATCAGATAGACCACTGCGTTCGGATCACGCAACGCCGGGCTGTTGTCATGTTTGCAGCGCTGGTAATAGGCTTTGTAGCCTTCGCGGTATTCTGCAACCTGCGCTTCGAGGCCTGCGAGCACCTCGTCAATATTGCCTTTGGCCGGATCGAAATCGATCACCAGCGGACAGATTTTGGTGCGTAGGAAATGGTCCGGACAAGAGGTGCCAAGCGCCGCCAGATCACGCATGTCTTTGGCGTTCACAAAGTCCAGAACCGTGTCGCTGTCGACGAAATTGCCAACCATGTGCTGTTGACCGGAGACAAAACCGCGGATCGCGGGCATGAGTTTCGCGGCCACCGCACGGCGGGCATTGGCATCGAGGCTTTGGTGGATCGGACCGCCAAAGGCGGGGACATCCTTGGTTTTTTCTTCGAAATAGGCGATGGCTTTGTTGATGATCTCAAGCGTCAACTCGTAACAGGTTTTCGCATCGTCATCCCAGGTGAACAGCCCGTGGGATTCGAGCACGACCCCTTTGGCCTCCGGGTTTTTGAGACAGAAATCCTCGAGCCACAAACCCAGCTCATAACCCGGCTTTTTCCACGGCAACCAACCGATGTCATCGCCGAAAATCTCTTGGGTCATCGCCTTGCTGTCTTTCGACGCAGCGATGGCGATGATCGCATCCGGGTGCATGTGATCGACGTGTTTTTTCGGTACATAGGCGTGCAGCGGCGTGTCAATCGAGGCGGCGCGCGGGTTCAGGTTAAAGGTGCAATGCGGCAGGTAGCCGACCATTTCATCTTCGAATTCGACGCCGCGATATTTGCCTTTGAGGGCGCGCAGCTTGTCCATGTAGAGCGTGGAAAACCCGTCCATCTTGATCGAACCGACATCCCCACCGGAGCCTTTGACCCAGAGCACTTCGGCCTTTTCACCGCTCAACGGGTCGTCTTCCATCACCTTGGCAGAAGTGTTGCCGCCGCCGTAATTGGTCACGCGTTTATCAGACCCAAGCAGGTTGGAGCGGTACAGAAGCTTTTCCGGTTCGCTCATTTTTTCGGCCTTGGCGTCATCCCAAAGCGATGCGAGCCGCGTTGATGCGGTTGTCATTGTGAATCTCCTCCTGATCTCAGGTCATGGGACCATATGGCTCGAACACTGCGCAGGCTGCGGCGCATTGTCAATCATAAATAGTCAAAATCAATCATAATGCAGGTGCAGAATGATTATAATGACATTTAATGATTGACAATGATTGATTTCTTGCGGCACTCTCAAGGCCGACGGGAGGACTATCATGCACGAAAAAGAGCGCCACGGGATCATTCTATCTGCTGTTCAGGACCGTCCGGTCGTGACTGTGGTTGATCTGTGCGGCCTGACTGGGGCCTCGGAGGCCACCATTCGCCGCGACATCGCGGCGCTGCATGTGGCCAAGAAACTGCGCCGTGTGCGGGGTGGGGCGGAGGCGCTTGCGCCCAATCAATTCCCCGGTCTGGCCGGACGACCATTTTCCGTCAATGAAACGATCAACATCAAGCAAAAACAAGCGATTGCCCGTGCGGCGGTGGAGCTGTGCGAGGATGGCGATCCGATCATCATCAACGGCGGCACGACGACCTTTCAGATGGTGCACCCTCTGGCGACGCGGCGCTGTCAGGTGTTTACCAACTCCTTTCCGATTGCCGAGCACCTGTTGAAAAATTCAAAAAACTCGGTGCTGATTTCCGGCGGCGTCATCTACCGCGAACAAAACATCGTGCTGTCGCCGTTCGACAATGATGTGACCAGGAATTTCTATGCGCGGCGCATGTTCATGGGCGCGCAGGGCGTGGCACCGATCGGTGTGATGGAGGCGGACCCGCTGATCATCCAAGCCGAACAAAAGCTGATCGGGCAGGCGGATGAATTGGTGCTTTTGGTCGACTCGTCCAAGTTTAAGAGTCGCTCAAGCCTTGTGCTGTGCTCGCTCGACACCATCGACATCCTGATCACCGATGAAGGCATCAGTGACCGTTCCGCCGCCATGATCGAGGCGGCGGATATTGAACTTATCGTGGCCCCGATCGCGGGCGCGAAAGAAGAGGTGGCGTCCTGATCCGAGGAGGGCCAGTGCCGCCAAACACAAGGGTGACTTAGGGAGGACCCCACTATGAAATTTACCAGACTTTTGACGTCCGTGGCCGTTGCAACCGGGCTTTTTGCCGGAACGGCTCATGCCGAAGACCTGCGCATCGCGCTTGTCGTCAAGGCGCTTGGCATCGGTTTTTTCGAAGCCGCCGCTGAGGGCGCACAGGAGGCCGCAGATGAGCTTGGCAATGTCGAGATCATCTACACTGGCCCGACCGACACCACCGCAGAAGGCCAGATCGAGGTGATCAATTCGCTCATCGCGCAAAACGTCGATGCGATCGCGGTTTCCGCCAACGACACCGACGCTTTGGTGCCGACGCTCAAAAAGGCGATGCAGCGCGGGATTACGGTTGTGTCCTGGGATTCGGGTGTGGCCGAGGATGGTCGCATGGCGCATCTCAACCCATCGTCCAATGAGTTGATCGGCAATATGATCATCAAACTTGCTGCGGATGAATTGCCGGAGGGCGGCAAAGTGGCGCTTTTGTCGGCCACCACCACCTCGACCAACCAGAACATCTGGATGGAAGAGATGAACAAGGTGATGGGCAACTATCCAGGCATCGAAGTTGTGGCCACCGTGTACGGCGATGACCTTGCGGATAAATCCTATCGTGAGGCCACCGGTTTGATGCAGTCCTACCCGGAGCTTGATGCGATCATCGCGCCGACCTCGGTCGGGATCGTGGCCGCGGCCCAGGCCGTGGTGGATGCGGGCAAGGTCGGCAAGGTGAATGTCACCGGTCTGGGTCTGCCGTCTGAAATGGCCGGCGCGATCGAGAGCGGCGCGTCCAAATCCTTTGCGATCTGGAACCCGATTGATTTGGGCTATTCGGCGACCATGTTGGCCTATCAACTGGCCACGGAGGCCGCGACCGCAGAGCCGGGTGCGGTGATCGAGATCGGTCGCATGGGCGAGATCACACTCGATGACACGAACTCCGCCGCCATGGCCGATCCCTTTGTCTATGACAGCTCCAACATCGACGATTTCAAAGACATCTTTTGATCGTCTGAGACAGGTCTTGGTGGTGGCTCTTTCGGGGCCACCACCGCATTTACATTCCTCAGCCAACGAGACCGCATTATGGGCACTGACCAGACATCGGTCGGAGTGCAAGGGCCTTTGCTCGCGCTTGACCAGATCACGAAAACATTTCCGGGCGTGAAAGCGCTCGATGGCGTTCAGCTGGCGCTTTATCCGGGGCAAGTGACCTCTTTGGTGGGCGAAAACGGCGCGGGAAAATCCACCGTGGTCAAAATTCTGACCGGGATTTATCAGCCGGATGGCGGTCAGATCCTTTTGGATGGTGCGTCGGTGAATTTCGCCACTGCGCAAGACGCCTCTGCGGCGGGCGTGACCGCGATCCACCAGGAAACCGTGTTGTTCGAAGAGCTCACCGTGGCGGAGAATATCTTTATCGGTCATGCGCCGAAAACCCGGTTCGGGTTGATCGACACCAAGGCGCAGATGACCCAGGCTCAGGAGATTCTGGAAAGCATCGGCGCGGAGATTGACCCGGCGGTGAAGCTCAAAGACCTCAGCATCGCCTCGCGTCACCTTGTCGCCATTGCGCGCGCGTTGTCCGTTGAGGCGCGGGTGGTGATTATGGATGAACCCACCGCCGCGCTCAGCCAGAAAGAGATCGAAGAGCTGTATGAACTGGTCGATATCCTCAAGGCGCAAGGCAAGGCGATCCTGTTCATCTCGCATAAATTCGACGAGATTTTTCGCATTTCCGATCGCTATACGGTGTTTCGTGACGGTCAATTCGTCGGTGATGGAAAGATTTCCGACATCGACGAAGGCGCTCTTGTCCAGATGATGGTGGGCCGCGCCGTGGATCAGATTTTCCCGAAACGCCATGCGGTGATTGGCAACGAGGTTCTCAAGGTCGTGGGCTACAGCCACCCGACCGAGTTTGAAGACATCAATTTCACCCTGCGTCGGGGTGAAATCCTAGGGTTTTATGGGCTTGTGGGCGCGGGACGGTCCGAGTTCATGCAATCGCTCATCGGCGTCACGCGCCCGTCCAAAGGCGCTGTGCGGGTGAAGGATAAGGTGCGGGTGATCCGTTCGCTAGCGGGCGCGATCGAGGCCGGGATCGTCTATGTCCCCGAGGATCGCGGCAAACAGGGCGCGATTTTGGACATGCCGATTTTCCAAAACGTGACGCTGCCCTCGCTCAACCGCACCTCAAAGGGCGGATTCATCCGCATGGCCGAAGAATTTGCCCTTGCGCGCGAATATACCGAACGTCTTGATCTGCGCGCGGCCTCATTGGACACCACGGTCGGGAGCCTTTCTGGCGGCAACCAGCAAAAGGTGGTGATCGCCAAATGGCTGGCCACGAAACCACAGGTGATTATCCTCGATGAACCCACCAAAGGCATCGACATCGGGTCCAAGGCGGCGGTGCATGATTTCATGTCCGAACTTGCCGCCGAAGGCCTGTCGGTGATCATGGTTTCGTCTGAAATCCCCGAAATTCTCGGCATGTCCGACCGCGTGATCGTGATGCGCGAAGGCCGGATCGCCGCCGAGCTTGCGGGCGATGATCTGACCCCCGAAACACTTGTCCGCCACGCCGCGGGCATCGGCGTCAAAGGAGAGGCCGCATGAGTCTTTTGAAATCACGCGAAGCGATCCTTTTGGGCGCGATCCTAGTGCTTTTGGCGCTGATCGCCACCCGGTTTCAGGGCTTTATCGCGCCGCGCAACCTGCAATCCGTGTTCAACGACACCACGCCTTTGATGATTCTGGCCCTGGGTCAGATGGTGGTCATTCTGACGCGCTGCATTGATCTGTCCGTGGCCGCCAACCTTGCCCTGACGGGGATGGTGTGCGCCATGCTTAATGTTGCCATGCCGGGGCTGCCGATTGGCGTGATTTTGGTCGTGGCGATGGCTTTGGGCGCCTTTCTGGGGGCAATCAACGGGATTTTGGTGTGGAAACTCAATATTCCGCCCATCGTTGTCACCCTCGGCACCATGACGATTTTTCGCGGTATCATTTTCCTTTTGACCAATGGCAAATGGATCAATTCCCATGAGATGAGCGCTCGTTTTACGGGCTTTGCGCGGCATGACATTCTCGGCCTGCCGGTGTTGGGCTGGATCGGGATTCTCGTCGCTGTCGTGATGTTCGTGGTCATGGCGCGCACTACACTGGGCCGGTCGTTCTATGCCGTGGGCGGCAATCCCCACGCCGCCGTTTACACCGGGATTGATGTGGGCAAGACACAGTTTCTGGCCTTTGTCATCTCCGGCATGTTGGCGGGGCTCACCGGGTATCTGTGGATCGCGCGCTACGCGGTCGCCTATGTCGATATCGCGGGCGGGTTCGAACTTGATGTCGTGGCGGCCTGTGTCATCGGTGGGATTTCCATCGCTGGCGGGGCCGGGACGGTGATTGGCACCGTTCTGGGCGCCCTGTTCCTGGGCGTGGTCAAAAATGCCCTGCCGGTGGTCGATATTTCCCCGTTTTGGCAACTCGCCATTTCAGGGGCTGCGATCATTATTGCCGTGGCGTTCAATGCCCGGTCCGGCCGGTCCAAGGGCCGTGTCATTCTCAAATCTGCGGAGCATGCCAAATGAGCCTGACAGACACATCCGAGACCCCGAAAGGCCGCCAGTTGCCCGACCGTTTGCGGTCCCCGCTGGAGGCGCGACTCAAAAGCTGGGAAAGTCTGCTTTTGGTGGTGGCGATCGGGATTTTCATCCTGAACACCTTTGCCTCGCCCTATTTTCTCAACGCGTGGAACCTCTCGGACGCCACGTTCAACTTTACCGAAAAGGCGATGATCGCCTTTGCCATGGCGCTTTTGATCGTGTCGGGGGAGATTGATCTCTCCGTCGCTTCGATCATCGCGCTCTCTTCCACCGTCATGGGGGTTGTGATGGAGCTGGGCGCGGGCACACCTGTGATCGTGCTCACGGGGCTTGGTGCGGGGCTGGTGTGCGGGGCCTTCAACGGGGTGCTGGTCACACGGCTGGGCCTGCCCTCCATCGTTGTCACCATCGGCACCATGAGCCTGTTTCGCGGCATCAGCTATATCATACTGGGCGACGGCGCGTTTCGCGGCTACCCTGCGGATTTCGCATGGTTTGGCCAAGGCTATGCCTTTTGGGTGATCTCCGTCGAATTGGTGATCTTTGCCCTTTTGGCGGTGATCTACGGTGTGGTTTTACACAAAACCAATTTTGGCCGCATGGTCTATGCCATCGGCAACAATGCCACGGCGGCGATGTTTTCGGGCATCCGTGTCGCGCGGGTCAAGATGATCCTGTTCCTGCTCACCGGTCTCATGTCCGGGCTGGCCGCCGTCTGTCTGACCTCGCGCCTTGGCTCCACACGTCCCTCGATTGCCTCCGGGATGGAGCTTGAGGTGGTGACCATGGTGGTTTTGGGCGGCGTCAATATCCTTGGCGGCTCCGGCACCATTCCGGGCGTGGTGATCGCCGCCTTCGTGATGGGGCTTGTGACCTTTGGCCTTGGGCTTTTGAATGTGCCGGGGATCGTGATGTCGATCTTTATCGGCCTTTTGCTCATCGGGGTCATTGCCTTGCCACGGCTTTGGAGCAAATTGCGAGGTGCCATGTGATGGAGAAATACGCCTTTCGTATGGTCCTAAATGAGGGCCAGTTGGATGAGTACAAAAAACGCCATGATGAGATCTGGCCAGAGCTTTGCGACGGCCTCAAAGCGGCGGGGGTCTCGGATTATTCGATCCATTATGACCCGCAAACACGCCATCTTTTTGCGGTGCTCTGGCGGCGTGACGATCACATAATGGATACGCTCCCGGACCATCCGGTGGTCAAGAAATGGTGGGCCTATATGGCGGATATCATGGAGACAAACGCCGACAACAGCCCGGTTGAAACGCCGCTGCAAACCGTGTTTCACATGTCATGAGCGCGCCCGAGACGATACCACGCCATATTGCCGTGACGGATGTCGGCAAGACCAACGCCAAACTGGCTTTGGTGGATGGGCAGAGCTTGCGTGAAATTGCCGTGGTGACCCGGCCCAACACGGTGTTGATGGACGCGCCCTATCCGCATTTCGATCTGGAGGGGCACTGGGCGTTCTTTCTTGAACACCTGAGGGCGTTTCATGCCAGTCACGGCATTGATGCGATCTCTGTCACCACCCATGGCGCATCTGTGGTGTTGCTGGATGCACAGGGTGCTTTGGCCACGCCGATGCTTGATTACGAACACACCGGCCCTGATGACACCGCCACGCGCTATGATGCGATCCGCCCGCCGTTTGCCGAGACCGGAAGCCCGCGCTTGCCCATGGGACTCAATGTCGGCGCTCAATTATATTGGCTGTTCGATCAGGACCCGGAGTTGCAATCGCGCACCGCGCATATCCTGACCTATCCGCAATATTGGGGCTATCTGATGACCGGGAACATGGCCACGGACATCAGTTCTCTGGGCTGTCACACTGATCTGTGGGACCCTGAGGCGGGGCGGTTCTCGACACTGGTGGAGAGGCTGGGCCTGACGGATAAAATCGCGCCCGCGCATCGTTCTTCTGATATTCTGGGCGCGATCACGCCCGAGATTGCCGCCCTCACGGGGCTTGATCCGCGCACCCCGGTTGTCTGTGGCATCCATGACAGCAATGCGTCGCTTTTGCCGCATTTGATCGGGCGGGAAGGGGCCTTTTCTGTCATTTCCACCGGCACTTGGGTGATTGCCATGTCGGTGAACGGCGCGTCTGTGACGCTTGATCCGACACGCGATACTCTGATCAATGCGAATGCTTACGGCCAACCTGTGCCCTCGGCACGTTTCATGGGCGGGCGCGAGTTTGACATGATCCGCGATGGCTCAAACCTTGTGCCGACACCGGACGATCGGGCGCGCGTGTTGCGCGATGGTGTGATGCTGTTGCCCGCTGTCGTGCCACAAAGCGGGCCATTCGCCGGGCGCAGACACAGTTGGACCCAAACGCCAAAGACCGACGGGGAACGCATCTTTGCGCTGTCGCTGTATCTCGCCTTGATGACTCACACATGCCTTGATCTGATCGGGGCTGCTGGCCCTTGCGTGGTCGAAGGACCGTTCGGGGCCAACGCGGATTATCTTGCGATGTTGGATGTGCTTCGCGGTGAGGGTGTCGAAATCGCGACCTCATCGACAGGGACAAGCGTCGGGGCTGCGTTGTTGTTTGCAAAAGAGGGCGCGGGGGTCGCGACGGTGACACGCGCACAGCCCCCCGCCCCGAATCTCATCGCGTATGCCCGACACTGGCAAGACTGTGTTGGGATCTGACGTCAGGGGTCACGCTCAGCCTGTAAGGCTATGACCTGTGAGGGCTGGGTGACGCTGATTTTCTGTTCAAAAGTATATGTCGCGCGGGCGAGAGAGGGGCGCGCGGGTTGGATTTTCCCCACCTGTAGCACGGCCTTGATGGCCGCGCGGTCCAAGGCGGCATTGCCAGAGGTGCCCAGACGTGTGACCCGGGCAATCTGGCCGTTTCTGGTCACTGTAATCTGTAGCATGACCGACCCTTTTGCCCCCGCTGCCGCCGACGGGTATCGTTTTTATGTTCGATCGCGGCACGTAATGTGCCGCCCCAGCGGCTCAGCGCTGTGTGGATCTGGGCGTCTGTCGCGGTGGTATTTTGGGCCGTGCCCACCGTGCCGCGTACAATCCGGGCGGTGATGCGCCATGAGGTCTGGAGCGATATCAGAGGTGATATCGGGCCCTGTCTCATCCGAAACCTCGGGGCTTTGCGTGTGGGGACTGTGGTCTGCTCTCAAGATCAAGGGCGTCATCCCAAGTGCTAGGTGTGGGTTTTTGAGTTTGAAAGCGAACGGCCAACCGTGACGATTGATTTCAAAGGAAACCATTTGCCACTTAGCAGTTAATTGTAAGATTGCGGCGGTTTTTTCGGCGATTAGCATTTAATTGTGAGACTCGGCTGGTTCCAGATCTTAAATCAGCTGCAATTGTTGCGGTGGTCCCGATTCGAAAGCCGGGGAAACCAGATGGTCAGTTGCTTTGATGAACCGGGTCTTGTTTTCTCCAAGCATGTGCGCTTGCAGCATCTTTAGCATTGCGGGTCCTGCGCGTTCGATGATTGCCACGCCTGCGAGGAGTGCGGGACGGAGATGGAGCGGCAGTATTGGGTGTTTTGGCGAATAGGGGACCGACTTGTGTTTGGCAAGAATGGCATCAAGATCGGGAATGACGGTTCCGAGGATTCGGTAGCGCCAAAGATCACGGTTACACGGAATCGGCCATGGTACGCGGCGCATAAGCAGTAGCTGCGTGATCTCCAGGGGAAAGAACCATGTTTCTACTCCGCGTTCTGCGTGATCGTTCAACAACTTCTCATCGCGACGTGCGGCGGCGCGATACGTCGTAGACGCCGGGCCGTCGCCGCTGGTGGCTTTGTCTTGGTAGAGTTGCCTGCAAAACGGGCAGGTGATTCGCCAACCTTGCAACTCGCTTCGCAAGATTGGCGAGGTTCCGGGTTCGGTTGGGCTGCAGTGGGCGCAATGATGCACCGGTGTTTTGGCGATGAACCGGTGAGTGGTCTTCGGGGATTCTGCGAAACTCATTCCGCGCACCGCCTTTGACCCGATGGAGAACATCTCCGCCATTGTGTTCGCCTGATCGATACTTAACATCAGATCGATTGCCCGAAGCGATGCCGATTCCGACAAGCAATGGCGGAGCATGGTCAGCGGTGTGACGCAGTAGAATTCTGCGTGTCGACTGATACATGATGACAGAAGTTCGCCGGGCAGGGGCGGCAGAGTGACGGGCAGGCAGTGGTTCATGCGAAGGCAGCCTCGGTATCAAACGCGGGCACCCAAGTTTCAACGGCACTGTCGGTAATGCACTCACTCCCGTTCTCGATGGCATTGATCGCAAGGCTGTTGATCGTCTGGAAAATGTTGGCGGTAACGCCGTCAGTGATTTGCAGAATGCGTCGAAGGGATTTGGGCGTCAGCACAGAGGGTCTGCGAAGCGGGGTATTGCGCAGGATCGATGTGACAAGCGTCTCAAAGTCTTCATTGGCGGCCCAACGGTTCAAGGTAAACTGCTCGAACCGGCGCGCGAGCTGAACGTCACCGCCGATGGCCTCCCGGGCTTCGTTGACACCAAAGCAGACCAACGATATCTGAAGACGATTGCTGAGGAAACGCAGCGTGTTCAGGACGATACGTTGCTCGCGGTAGGTCCCGGCGAGGATGTTGTGGCCCTCGTCGATCACCAGCACCTGTACACCGATGGCCGCCATGATCCTCAGTGCCGCCTGTTCCACTGGGCAATGTCGGTGCGCGGCCGTTGCGGGGCACCCAGAAGGGTGAGAAGCTCGCCATAGAACCGCCGCTCCCCCGGGCGGCTGACCATTTCCATGGCCAGAACCGGCGTCTTTAGAACGCCAGTCCGGCGATCAAGAGCTTGCTTGGCACGTGGATACAGGATCCAGCGTCGTGATCAAATGGTGCGGATGCGCCCTGCGTTCGGTTCAAATAGCAGGGCTATCGTGTTGGCGGTCAGGTGAGCAGTTGTATCGGTCATGGTGCCTCCAGGTCATTCAGTGTCCTCAACAAACGGCACCGGTTTGCTGGAGCCGACACCGCGAAGCGTGCCCGTTTCCCTGGCATTAGTCGTTGGTTTCGGCTGCGTTTTGGCACGTCGCGCCGCTGCGGTCCTGACGACCGCCGCATCGACCATCTTTCGCTGTTCAAGCGCCGTCCTTTCTCACGCATGGCGCGACGGGCAGTCAAAGCCTCGTGTAGGGTGATGCGGGAGCGCTTCAAAATCCGGCGCTTGATGTTGCGGCCTTGATTCACAAGTCTGAAGCGCAGGGCCTACTGCAGGTTGCAACCTTCATGGACGAGTATCAGTCGTTTCTGTGAGGAGACGACCGGCGATTGTGGCCGACTTTAAGTCCCGCCGGACGTGCTAAGCGGTCCGTGGCAAAATGCAGCAGAAGCCCGAGAAGCATCAAAGAATGTCTCAAGCCGTTCGGCGTTTTCCTCGACAAGACGTTTCGCCTGCTGCGGAAGTTCGGCACTGCCCGTAACTGCCAGATTGTCACGGGGCATGATCAGTCGAACTTGGTCAGATTTAGCGACGCAAACTTGTTCTGTCTTTGTGATGCCATCATCATTCGTTAGCGCTTGTGGGTGCGGCCGGGACCCCGATTTTGGCCGGTGAACCGGGAATTGTCACTTTTGGGTTAACCCCATGCCGCAACTCCGGCAAGGCGCGATGATAGACTGAGACGTCCGAAAGTATCTCTATCGGCTGTTCACCCACCAACATCCGCCTCCTGCTGGCGCGATGTCAGGCCCGCGTGGTTTCGAAATCCGTCAGAACGCTCATTGCCTGCGCAATGCGCCCCGTGATCACGGGTCAGCTTAAGATCGCTCAGAAGCGGCCTGATCGGAGCCGGTTTTGCGTCACATCGACGCGATACGGATTGAAGTTCATCGCTTGCGCGGCGTGGTAGGGGGCATCCGACGTCACGCGACCGATGGTTGTGAACGCCTGAACCGTTGCGCCCTGCCCCATGCCTTCGCGCGGAGAATAGTAGACGATCGAGTCCCCCTTTTTCAGAGACTTTACAGCGATGTGCTTGCCGTGCCCAAGCTGTGCAAAACCGCCATCACGTCCGCTGCGGGCATGGTCCGCCGATGCAACACCCATCCAAAACGCCATAGCTCAACTCTCCTCAAGCGCATCTGCGCAGCGCTGCAACAAATCTCTCAACACGTCGGCCTCGTCATCCGTCAGTTTCGAGAGCATCCGCCGTTCGACCGACTCGGCGGCAACCATGCCGGCCTGCGCCGCCGTTCGGCCTTTTTCGGTCAGTTCCGTCATGATGATCCGCCCATGCTCCGGGTGCGGCGTGCGCAGGATGAACCCGTCTCGCTCAAGGGTGACAAGCATACCCTGCATGGATTGGGGCGTCACGAAGGCTGTGCGGGCGAGGGCGGCATTCGAAATCCGAGGGTTGCCACGAATGGCAAGCAGCACCGCATTTTGCGATGCGGAGACGCCTGTCCCGCTCAATTCCGCCTCCAACCGTTGCCGAAGACGATGCTGGGTCATTTTCAGATCGTAGCCGATCCAACTTTCCCGATCCGTTGGGATCATTTTGCGCATTGACATATCAGGTTCCTGATATAAATGTAAGGAGCCTTACATTATGCCGGAGAATAAGAAATGACAATGCCAATCGGCCCATCCTTTGTCGCCCTGCAAGTTCGTGATCTCGCAGCCTCCACCGCGTTCTACAAAGACGTGTTCGGTTTTGCCGCAGGGGATCACAACCCGCCCGGTGCGGCCATCTTCGCGACCGAACCGATCGCTCTGGCCCTTCGCGAACCATTGCGGTCATTGCCTGAGACCGGCCCCTTGGGAACCGGCATGGTCTTGTGGGTCGCCTGCGACGATGCGGACGCGTTCCATGATCAGATCATCGCACGCGGCGGGAAAGTGTTAAGCCCGCTGAGTGACGGTCCGTTTGGCAGGTTCTTCGTGGCCAGCGATCCTGATGGATACGCCCTTACCTTCCACACGGCACAACGCTGAGTGCCGCCGAGCACGGCAACGCCTCCATGACAAAAGGAAACCACCTCAAAATGGCAAACGACAACCGGTCTCGACTTTTCGTCACCGGGGCGACCGGCTGCAAAAAACCGCATCTTTAGCCACCACTATGTCAAGGATTTGGCCGCGCAACGTTAGTAACATTGCGCAGCCAACTTTAACGGAGCGATTTGCCCTCCAACTTATGCGGATGGTGGGTCCCCAAGGGTGCGGCGGACGAACACGCGCGAGATGTCGCGGGGATCGTACTTGACGAGCAATTGCCGTTTGGTCCGCCCCAAATCGGCGCTCAACGTCGCCGACCAATAGTGCAGGCCGAACAAATGAATGCCGGTTGGCCGCAGGGTCCGCTCTTGTTCCAGCAGGAAGGTGAGCCAGAACCGCAGTCGATCCTCCGGTAGCCGGAGCGGGATGTCTCCTTCGTGTTCCCACCAGACCGCCAGTGGTGGACGACTGAGGGTGCCGTGAATCGATTGATGATAGGATCCGACGATGTCGAGCGCGATGTACCGCTCTAGCTCACGCAATGTCAGGGCCGCGTGGCGCTTCGGGTCGTAGTCACCCAGATCCTGCTCATTGCTGAAGGTCGTTCCGGGCAGGAGATGCAGCCGCCCCATCTGCATGCCGATCAGTCGCTCGATATGCCCGCCGAGCCGCGGCGTGCCTGATGGCCGTCAGCCAATGGCGATTCCTGCGCCGTCGCAGCCGCGTTTGAAAGCGCGGCTGCGGAAATCCGCGCCGTTGTCGACGTGAACTTTGTCAGGAAGACCGGCGACACGCCACGGCTCCACAATGTCGCGCTCTTTCAGCCAGGCGGACTTGTCGAACACAGAATGCAGCAGAAAAAATCTCAAGTTAAGGGCTCAGTCTCAAATTACGTGCCAGCGCAACATGCTGAAATCATTGAACGCGCGGTCTCAGAATTAAGTGACAAGTTACACCAGGCCAAGACGGACCTTACCGCCGTTCGCGCTGGTGATAGGTGCAGGCGCGGTTGTCCCGATCACAGGATTTCACAGACCAACTCCACATATGGCCATCCTCATTGGTGTCGTAGAAACTGCCGGTGAACCAGATTACATGAGTTCGGTTCAGCCAGTTGTATTCGGAAAGGTTGGTGTCGAGCGCCCCTTCCCCTCCAGGCCCCCCGGTTCGATCGGCACATGGGCGAAGGTGCAGACCCAAAAGAGGGGCAGCCGTTCCTGAAGCGTTCAGCGCATCTGCCGCAAGAGATCAAGGCCATCGATTGGAAAGCACAAACCCGGCTTTGCAAGCGGTTCCGCCATCTGTCGAACACTGGCAAACCTCAGCCGCGCGAACTCGCAGGCTTCATCTGGAACATCGCACGAAAGACACCGTCTCCAGCGCCGTCGCAGGCTACATCTTTGACGAACCCGTGTCAGCGGGATAGCTTATAGTGTCAGGAAACCTGAAAACGCTCATGAGAGTGTAGGCTTCTGCCCCGCTGGCATCAGACCCCACATAATGCGGATGGAACGTGGCCTTTCCACTTTAATCTCTTCCGAACCAAACGTCGTAAATGCGTCCCTTATATCGCAGTGTTTATTTCAATCAGATTTGACACCCCCTGTGCTGTGGCATGCAGGTCCTTGAGTAAACTTTGCGCCCGCTCCTGAGTAAGCCGCTGGGGGATAGATGAAATTGTGACCGCCAAATAAGCCGCGCCACGTGGATTGGGCACCGGAACCGTCAGGCCTGCCACGCCAATAAAGGTCACATCGCGCGCCCAGCCGTAACCGCGCTCACGCAGGTTTTCGACTTCTTCGCGGAAACTGTCCGGTGAGGCTTCCCCAAACAGGCTCCTGTCGCGACTGGCGCGGGTGATGATGTCTTCGGCCTCGTCTTCGGGCATGGCGGCCAATAGTGCGCGCCCAGAGTGACCAGAGACCAGATGCAGCGTTTGATTGGCAGAGACCACATGGGTGCGGATTGGATAAGCCCCTTCGCAGCGCAACAAGTAGTGAGAAAAATCCCCCGTCCGCATTGCCAAATAGACCGTATCACCACATCTATCTGCCAAACCTTGGATCAGAGGGCGCAGGCGTTCCGGATCACCCACCGGGCTGGGCGCATTGAGGCCCAGTTCATACATCACAGAGGACAGGCGGTAGCGCCGATCCTCGGTTCGCTGCACAAAATTTTCGGCGCAAAGCGTGGCCAAAATGCGATGCACGGTTGGGCGACTCAGGCGACTCCGCTGGGTCAAGTCAATCAACCGCGCCCCCCTTGGCCCGTGCCGGCCCAACTCGCGCAGAATCAAGCAGGTGCGTTCCACCACCTGACTTTTTCCCGACGTCTCTTTGATCTGCTCCATCCCTATTTTTCCCTTAACGAAGACCATTATGCGGACTTTTTTATGGATTCTTTGTTAAATTTTCGCCCATTTTAGCGCTTCACTTGCAAATTAAATCTATATCCATAAGCGATAGCGCATGAACAAAGTCAACATAGTGGACAAAAATGTCCGGCAAAAAAGGAATGCGCATGTCAAAACGATTTGAAAATCAGGTCGCAGTGATCACGGGCGGAGCGCGTGGGATCGGGTTTGCGGTTGCGAAAAGGGTGCTGTCCGAAGGGGGGCAGGTGGCGATCTGGGACTTGAAGGGCGCGCAGGAGGCGGCAACCCAACTTGGCGTGGGAGCACAGGGGCTTAGTGTTGACGTCAGCAATGAAGACTCGGTCATGACAGCACAGGCAGGCACAGAAGCGGCCTTTGGCAAGGTCGATATTTTGGTCACTGCCGCGGGCATCACCGGCCCCACCCATCCAGTTCAAGGCCATGATTACAGCGCCTGGCGGCATGTCATAGACATCCATCTGGGAGGTGTTTTCCTCTGCACCCGAGTCGTGATTGACGGCATGATCGCGCGCAATTATGGGAGGATCGTGACAGTGGCCTCAGTTGCGGGCAAGGAGGGCAATCCGAATTCGTCGAGCTACTCCGCTGCAAAGGCGGGGATCATTGGCTTTACCAAATCTCTAGGCAAGGAGCTTGCGCTGAGCGAGGTGCGGGCGAATTGTTTTGCCCCCGGCCTGATCAAAACCGCACTGATGGACCAGCTTCCACCTGAGCAGGTGCAATTCTCACTGTCGCGAATCCCGCAGGGTCGATTTGGTACGGTTGAAGAATGTGCGGCAATGATTTGCTTTATGATCAGCGCCGATTGTTCGTTCAATTCAGGCTCCGTCTTCGACATGTCTGGTGGGCGCGCGACTTATTGAGTCCAATATACGGTCTATATATATAAAATTCCCACCAAAAATTTAGAAAATATTGGTGGGAATTTTTCCATTAATAGCTTGATATAAATCATATAAATTAAATTATATTTCGGACTTTGAAAAATTTCAGCATTAAAAAAATTATAAAAAGTCCACATATCGAACTCATTGAGTTGACCAAAACCCGATAAAAACGCCACCATGTACACACGGAGGCACATCGACCCCAAACGCACAGATCAATGGGGCGGTGTGACGTGGCTTCGGCCATTGGAAACAAACGACAGTTCAGTTGGGCAAGCCGCCTCTTGCGCGGTATCCTGTTTTTATAAAAGCGGGACCAATCGACGACTGTCATCGGGAGGATACCATGAAGAAAACCAACGTCCTATTTGCATCCAGCCTTGCCTTGATGGCCGCGCAGGGCGCTTTTGCTGAGGATACATTCAAATTTGCGATGATCGATCCGTTTTCCGGTCCTGCCGCGGTGGTGAGCGAGCGGATCGAAAAGGTTCTGCGCTTTGCTGTCGATGACGTGAATGGCAAGGGGGGCCTTAATGGCCAACAGATCGAAATCCTGACATTTGACAACAAAATGTCGCCACAAGAAACCGCGATTCAGGCCGAGAAAGCCATCGACGCTGGCGCGCGTATTTTGCAAACCTCGGTTTCCTCGTCGAACACCTTTGCGCTGGTCGATTTCGTGCGCAAATACAACCGCCGCAACCCCGATAGCAAAGTCATCGTGTTTGACGGGGCCTCCCACGACCCGGCGATCACCGGCGAGAAATGCAGTTATTACAGCTTCTCTTGGGTGCTCAACGCCGAGATGAAAACCGCAGGTCTGGCCTCCTACCTGTCTGGGCGTGACGATATCACCAAAGTCTACCTGCTCAATGCCGAAGGCTCCTCAGGTCAAACCACCCGTCAGTCGATCCTCGACATGGTTGGCATGGCACGCCCAGACATTGAATGGGTCGGCGACGATACCCACCCGTTGCAGAAAATCACCGATTTCACTCCCTATATCGCCAAAATCAAGGCCTCCGGCGCGCAGGCGGTGATCACCTCCGATTGGGGCGCAGATTTGGCGCTGGAACTCAAAGCGGCAGGTGAATCCGGGCTTGAAGCCGAATGGTTCACCTATTTTTCCACCGGTCCGGGGGCTCCAACCGCGATGGCCCAATCGGGTCTGGATGGATTGGTCTACTCCGCCTTTGACGGGGATGCGGGTATCGTGAATGACGATCTGGCCGCCTATGAGGTTCAGTTCCGCGCCGCCACCAACACATCGGCCAGTGCCTTTCCCGGTGACACCTCTGCCATTCGCGCCCTCACCATGGCGGCAAAAGTGGCGGGAACCAATGAGGTGGATGATCTTGTGGCCGCACTCGAAGGGATCGAATTCGAAACCGTCTATGGCGCGCCCGCATTTATGCGTCCCGAAGATCACCAGATCGTCACCCAAATGGCCGTGTCCAAATTTGCCCCTGTCGCTGAGGGTGGCCTTGACGAAGAAGGCACCGGCTGGGGCTGGACCAACGTGGCGTTGATCCCGGCTGACACCATCGCCTTGCCCTCCACCTGCGAGATGGATCGCCCGTAAACTTGCTACAGGCATCGTGCACCCCATGGCGACAAAGACACGCTGTCGGGGCACGATTGCCCTAAGCGGACACGGGGTTTTGGAGGAAAAAATATGCGCATAGACTATCCTTATCGCGACATCACATCTGGGCTGGGCTTTCCCGAAGGTCCTGTCGTCATGAAAGACGGCTCCGTCCTTGTCTGTGAAATCAAAAACAACTGCCTAACCAAAGTCTATCCAGACGGCACAAAAGAAGTTGTGATCACGCTCAAAGGCGCACCAAACGGGGCCGCCGTTGGCAAAGACGGCGCGCTTTATATTTGTAACAATGGCGATGGCTTTGCTTGGGGCAATCCCGGTGGCGTGACCCAGCCTGTTGGCGGCAATCCCGGTTATGACGGCGGTCGGATCGAACGGGTTGATCTTGAGACTGGAGAGGTCACTGAGCTCTACCGTGAGATCGACGGTCATGCGCTGTTGATGCCCAATGACATCGTGATTGATCGCGACGGTGGGCTTTGGTTCACCGATCACGGCACCCGCACCGAACGCTCATTTGTCCATGGCGGGCTTTATTATGGTGCGCCGGATGGCTCATTTGCCTGTGAAATTGCCTATCCAATCACAACTGCCAATGGCGTTGGCTTGTCGCCAGATCAGGCCACTGTGTATGTCGCCGACACCGAAACCGGCCGGCTCTACGCCTATGACATCATCGGGCCGGGCCAGATTGCGCCACAAAACCCGTTTGAACCGGGTGCGGCCGTTTTGGCGCAGGTGGAGGGCTTTAAGCGCTATGACAGTCTGGCCGTTGAAGAGAATGGCAACATTTGTTGTGCGGGCCTGACGCCGGGCTGCATCACGGTGATTTCGCCCGAGGGCAAAGAGGTTGAAACCGTGGCCATGCCCGATCCGTTTTCCACCAATATCGCCTTTGGCGGCCCGGAGATGAAAACTGCTTATATCACCCTGTCGGGCAGCGGGCGTTTGATCGCTATGGACTGGCCGCGCGCGGGCCTCAAACCTAATTTTTCGGGACTGTAACGGATGAGCATCGAAGTTATCACCTTTTCCCTGCTCAACGGCACGCTCTACGGCATGTTGTTGTTTTTGCTGGCCTCTGGCCTGACGTTGATCTTTTCGATGATGGGCGTTTTGAACTTTGCCCACGCCAGTTTCTTCATGGTCGGGGCCTATTTTGGCTTTGAGATTTCCAAACATGTCGGCTTTTTCCCGGCGCTGCTCTTGGCCCCAATTTGTGTGGGCCTTTTGGGCGCGCTGGTCGAACGCTACGGCCTGCGCCGGGTGCATAAATTCGGCCATTTGGGGGAGCTTCTGTTCACCTTCGGTTTGGCGTTTGTCATCGAAGAAGCAGTACAGATGATTTGGGGTCGCAGCCCGATGGATTTTCAGGTGCCGGACGCGTTGAATTTCACGGCTTTTGAGATTTTTGGCACAGGTTACCCGGCGTTTCGCCTGTTCATGTTGGTGATGTCGATCGTGATTTTTGCTGGTCTCGCGCTGTTGTTGACCCGCACCCGTGTTGGCCTGATTGTCAAAGCTTCGCTCACCCATCCCGAAATGGTATCGATGCTCGGTCATGACGTGCCTTTGGTGTTCATGTCGGTGTTTGGTGTTGGTTCCGCGTTGGCGGGGGTGGCCGGCGTGATCGGTGGCCCGATCCTGATCACCCAACCGTCCATGGCCGCAGCACTTGGGCCGATCTTGTTTGTGATCGTGGTCGTGGGTGGGCTTGGCTCTCTGACGGGGGCGTTCATCGCCTCACTTTTGGTCGGCTTTATCCAAACCTTCGCCGTCGCCATCGACCTCTCTATTGCGGATGTTTTCGCCCTAATCGGCGTCCATCAACCACCCGCCATGTTCGGCGCGTTGGTGTCTGACGTCTGGAACGTCTCCGTGTCGCAAGTCGGCCCCGTAATTCCCTATCTCCTGCTCGTTGCCATGCTGTTGTTCCGCCCAATGGGGCTGATCGGCAAGCGCTCCTGAGCGGAAAGGATCAAAACAATGACGATCAACACAGTTGAACCCACAGCGCCAGAGCGCAATTTGCGTGTCGCCGCAGCCTTCCCTTGGGCGGGGATTGCGCTGACCCTCGTGCTGTTACCCATGCTGTTCACCAGCAATTCCATGATGTCGACACTGAACTATCTTGGCACCATGGCGATTTTCGCACTCTCTTATAACGTGCTTTTGGGCCAAACCGGGCTGTTGTCTCTGGGCCATGGTACCTTCTTTGGTTTGGGCGGATTTGTCGCCACCCATGCGGTGTTGCGCTTGGCCGAGGCAGGGATGAATTTCCCGCTGCCCCTGATCCCTTTGATTGGCGGTTTGGGGGCCTTTGCCTTGGGTGTTTTCGGCGGCTGGTTGTCGTCGGGTCGCGGCGGAATGCCGTTCGCGATGATCACGCTGGGGCTGGCCGAATTGGTCTATGCCGCCGCTGCTCTGTTCCCGTCGATCTACGGTTCCGAAGAGGGCGTTTCGATGGACCGGATGGACCTTGGCGCGTCCTTTGGCATGGCTTATGGTGCCAACAGCGACATTTATGTCATCGTTGCCGTCTGGTTCCTGATCTGTGCCGCGCTGCTCTACTATTTCACTCGCACGCCACTTGGGCTGCTTACCAATGGCGTGAGAGACAATGCGGAACGCATTGAGTTTTTGGGATTTTCGGCGCGGCGCATTCGGATGTCGGCCTATGCCATCGCGGCTGGCATTGCCGGAGTCGCGGGCTCCTTGGCGGCGTTGAATTTCGAAATCATCACCGTCAATGAGCTTGGGGCTGGCACCTCCACCCTAGTGCTTTTGATGACTTATATCGGCGGCACGCGGCATTTCTTTGGCCCGGTCTTGGGCGCGATCGTGATCGGCATGATGAAGGTCTGGCTCTCGGATATCAGCCCGGCGTGGATGATGTATTTCGGCCTGTTGTTCATCTTTGTGGTGATGGTCGCCCCCGGCGGTTTGGCCGGCATTTTGGTCAATGGCATCACCTTGATGCGCTCGGGTACATTTGGCCGCCAAGCCCCACTTTTGACTGCCATCGGCGCGGTCGGAGCCGCCATGCTGTTTGGTCTGATCGTTCTGGTCGAATTGGGCTATCGTGCTGGGTTGGATGCGGCTTTGGGGCCGAAGATGTCGATCCTTGGCCTGCCAATGGACGCAAGCGCGATTTGGTCTTGGGGCCTTGGGGGCGGGGTGCTGAGCGGGGGCGCGCTTGTGTTGCGTATGCTGTTGGACCGCCTCGCGACGTTGCGCCATGCGCTTGGAACTGTTGCAAAAGGAGAGCTGGCATGAGCTCCGCGTTAGAGCTGCGCAAATTGCGTAAATCCTTTGGCCCGGTCGAGATCATTCGCGGCGTCAATCTGGACCTGCGCAAAGGTGAACGTCACGCCTTGATCGGGCCAAACGGGGCAGGAAAATCGACGTTGTTTCACTTGATTTCCGGGCGCATCGCGCCGACATCGGGCGAGATCTTGTTTGACGGTCATAACATCGCCGGAAAGCCGCCTGCAGAGATCGTACGGATGGGCTTGTCGCGATCGTTTCAAATCACCAATATTTTCCCGCAGATGACGGTTTTGGAAAACCTACGCTGTGCGGTGCTGTGGAAACTAGGTCATCGCTATTCGATCCTACGGCCGACCGCAGGACTACGCGATGTGGCGGAGGAATGTGATCGGCTTCTTGAGCAATTGAGCCTGACCCATCGCCGCGATGACAACGCCGAAAGCCTGAGTTACCCGGAACAACGCGCACTGGAACTGGGTCTTGCGGTGGCCTCTGGCGCACATACGTTGTTGCTTGATGAGCCGATGGCCGGGATGAGCCATTCGGAGACGGACGCGGCGCTTGAGTTGATCATGAAAGTGACCGAGGGCAAGACTTTGTTGATGGTTGAACATGACATGGGCGTGATCTTTGAGATGGCGGACCGCATTTCGGTCTTGGTCTACGGTGAGATCATCGCCACCGGTACGCCTGAGGACATCCGCGCCAACACGGCCGTGCAAGAGGCCTATTTGGGCGCAACCGAGGAGGACGCGGCATGAGCAAGCCAGAGTTGACCATCACCGCCGAAACGCTTTTGTCGGTGCACGGACTTGAGGCTTGGTATGGCAAAAGCCACATCCTGCATGGCGTCAATTTAGAGGTGAAGCGCGGCGAAATCGTTTCGCTTTTGGGCCGCAATGGTGCCGGGCGCTCGACGCTGTTGAAGGCGATCATGGGGGCAGTGACGACCAAGGGCGAGGTGGCATTTTCCGGTCTCGCTTTGGGCGGGCAAAAACCGCATAAAATCGCCCATGCCGGGATCGGCTATGTTCCCGAAAGCCGCGATGTTTTCCCGGATTTGACGGTGCGTGAGAATCTGATCCTAGGGCTTAAACCGAAAGGCGAAGGGCGGTGGTCTATGGAGGAGATTTTTGATCTTTTTCCGGTGCTGCGCACCCGTGCGGAAACCAATGCTGGATCGCTGTCGGGCGGTGAGCAACAGATGCTGACAATCTGCCGCACTCTGATTGGCGACCCGGATTTGATTATGGTCGATGAGCCGACCGAGGGCCTCGCGCCCAAAATGGTCGCCGCCGTCGGTGCGTTGTTGGAACAGATCGCCGCCAAGGGCGTGTCGATCCTGTTGGTTGAACAGAAATTGGTCATCGCTTTGGATATTTCCCACAGGCTTTACGTCATGGGCCATGGCGAAATCGTGTTTGAAGGCACGCCGCAGGGGTTGATGGACGCCCCGGACGTGCGCGCCGAATGGCTGGAGGTATGAAATGACCCGACCTGTTGCACTAGTCACCGGGGCTCGTCAGGGGCTTGGCCGTGGCATCGCTTTGGGCTTGGCCAAGGCCGGATTTGACGTGGCGGGGCTTGACCTTGTGGTCGATAAAAAGGCCGAAGCTGTGGTGAGAGAGCTTGAGGCTTTGGGCGCGAAAGCGTGGTTTGGTCCGATGGATTTGGCCGATCTTGGATGCCATGCAGGTGCGATTGACGCTGCCGAGGCCGCACTTGGCCCGGTGGATGCACTGGTGAACAATGCGGGCATCGCCTCGCGGCCTTTGACCGATATTTTGGAGATCGGAGCGGCGGCTTTTGACATGAACCTTGGCGTGAACCTGCGCGGGACGTTCTTTTTCACTCAGGAACTGGCCAAACGCATGGTGAGCCGCAAAGTGGACAGCTACCGCTCGATCACCTTCATCACCTCGATTGCCGCAAGCCATGTCTCGACCGATCGCAGCCCGTATTGCGTTTCAAAAGCCGGGCTGTCGATGGTGGCAAAACTCTATGCCGACCGGTTGGGGACGCATGGCATTGCGGTGCATGAAATTCGCCCCGGCTTTATCCGCACCGAGATGACCGGGTCGGCGCCGGCCGACAAGATCGACGCCTATATCGACAGTGGGGCCGTGGCTCAAAGACGCTGGGGCGAGCCCCATGACATTGGCACGGTGACGGCCTCATTGGCCTCCGGCGCGCTCCCTTATGTGACAGGACAACCGATTTACGTAGACGGCGGGTTTCATATCCCGACCGCCTGACTTTAGCGGGGGGTGAACCCCCAATCATTAACTTAAATCCCCCCGTCTGGCGCGCCCGAGACGGTGCCAAAGCTCTGCATGTGTAGGGCTGTGGACGGGGAAGATTTGTTGAGAAGGAGAGAAGACATGCTCGACACCCAACCTTTCCGTGAAGGCGAGATCACCGTGAATGGTGTGACTGTGCGCTACCGCGTGGCCGGACCGGACAATGCCCGCGTACCGCTTGTGCTTATACATGGCACCGCCGGGTCGATTGATGGCCATTACGGCTATATTTTTCCGATGATGGCCTATCGCCAGCGGGTGATAGCGCTGGATTGGTCTGAGCCCAAGGGCGACACGCTTGAGCTGTCCGATCTGGTGGCGCAGGTGCGTGCGGTGATTGAAACTGAGGTGCCTGAGGGGACGGTGACCTTGATGGGCTATTCGCTTGGCGCGGTTGTCGCCGCGCAAGCCGCCTCTGAGATGGGCGCAAAAATCGCCAATTTAATCTTGGTCGCAGGCTGGTTGAAAACCGACGTCCACCAACAGATGCGCAACCATGTTTGGCGTGCGCTGCGCGATCAAAACAGCCCGTTGATCACGGAATATATGACCTTCTGCGCCTTTTCCCCCGCCTTCATGAACATGAAAACGCTGGACGACATGATCGCGGCGGCCGAGATGCTCAAAATGAGCCCCTTTGTTGATAAACAGATGGATCTCAACACAAGGATCGACATCACGGCCGCCTGCGAAACCATCACCGCCAAGACGCTGGTGATGGGCGGCACCTATGACATGATGGTGCCAAAACATCATTCAAAACAATTGTTTGGTGCTATTGAAGACGCGCGGTATGCCGAAATCCCCGCAGGCCATGCAGTTGTGCATGAACGCGCCGCAGAACTTTTCCACTACGTCGATCGTTTTTCCGCCAAGCCCGACGCCTATCCGGCTGGAACGATCATTCCGGCGCAAAAGCCCTAAGGAGGACCTAAAATATGACCACCAACACACCGATCCTGATCATCGGCGCGGGGTTTGCGGGCCTCGGCATGGCGATCCAATTAAAACGCACTGGCCGCGAGGATTTTGTCCTGATTGAGCGCGCCAATGATGTCGGCGGCACATGGCGCGACAACCATTATCCGGGTATCGCCTGCGACGTGCCAAGCCACCTTTATTCCTACAGCTACCTGCCCAACCCCGACTGGACGCGAGTGTTTTCGCCGGGTGGGGAAATCCAATCCTACATCCGCACCTGCGCCGAAGATGAGGGCATCCTTCCACATATCCATTTCAACACCGATATGTTGGAAAGCCGTTGGGACGCCGAGGCCAATGAATGGGTAGTTGAGACCTCCAACGGCACCTACCGGGCGAAAATCCTGATCACGGGAACGGGCCATTTGGCCGATGGGCATATGCCCAAAATTGACGGTCTCGACAGCTTCAAAGGTGAGGTCTTCCACTCCGCCGATTGGGATCATTCCGTTGATCTCAATGGCAAACGCATTGGGGTGATTGGCTCTGGCGCCTCCGCGATTCAGATCATTCCTGAGATGCAAAAACGCGCCTCTGAAATGGTCGTGTTTCAACGTTCCGCGCCCTATATGGTGCCACGGTGGGATCGCGAATACACGGCGGGCGAACGCCGGATGTGCCGCCGCGATCCCAGCGTGATCGAGGATATGCGCTCTGAAATTTTCTGGGCGGGCGAGTTCAACTTTGCCCAACGCCGCAACATACCGCGGTTTTTGGAAGAGGCCAAAACCTTGGCCGTGAGCCATCGCGAGACCCATATCAAAGACCCTGAGCTTTTGAAAAAGCTCACGCCGGATTACGAAATTGGCTGCAAACGTCTTTTGATTTCAAACACCTATTACCCGGCGATTGCCGCCGAGAACACCACACTTGAAGCTTCAGCCTTGGCGCGTGTGGACGGCACCAAAGCGATTGGCGCATCGGGTGAGGCCTATGAATTGGACGTGTTGATCTTTGCCACCGGCTTTGAAGCCGTGCGCCCGCCGTTTGCGGCGCGAATTTTTGGGGCCGAGGGCATCAGCTTGGATGCTCATTGGGACAAGGGGATGCAGGCCTATGATTCCATTGCAGTGCATGGCTATCCGAACCTGTTTATCATCAACGGTCCGAACACCGGGCTGGGGCACAATTCTGTGGTCTATATCATCGAAGCGCAGGTTGATTACATCCTCGGCGCGCTGGATCATATTGAGGCGCAAAACGTGTCAGTGATCGAGGTCAAACCCGAGGCCGAAGAGGCCTATATGGACAAAATCGACGTGATGTCTCAGGGCACGGTCTGGCTCGCGGGCGGCTGTAAATCTTGGTACGTTGATGAACGCTCGGGGCGTTTGACACTGATCTGGCCGGATTTTGCCCATAGTTTCCGGGATGAGAACGGCAGTTTCCACCCGGCAGGCTATACCACCCAATCCCTGACGGCAGCGGAGTGAGCGAGATGTTGACAGGGAAAACCATTATCATCACCGGCGTCTCTTCTGGCATCGGACAGGAAACCGCCAAGCAAGTCAAAGCCGCAGGCGCGCGCGTCATTGGTGTCGACCGCAATACGCCGACAGTTGCGCTTGATGCCTTTCATCAGGTCGATTTGACTGATGAGGCGGGGTTGGAGGCGCTGATCGAAACGCTGAAGACCGAACAGGCTGACGGGCTTGCCAATATCGCGGGCGTGCCGCCGACTGCCCCGAAAGAGGTGGTGGTGACGGTCAATCTCGTGGCGCTTAAAAAGCTGACGCTGGGGCTGGTGGACAGTCTGAAAGACGGGGCGTCTATCGTCAATCTGGCCTCTTTGGCGGGGCTTGGCTGGGAAGATGAGGTGGATAAAATCAAGGCCGCCGCCAGCCTCACCCATGCTGGCGTTCCCGGGTTTTGTGCGGCACATGACATCACCACGGACAACAGCTATTTTTTTACGAAACAAGCGCTTGTGGCTTGGACACATGAAATGCGTTGGATGTGGCGCGACCGTGGTATTCGGATGAACGCGGTCAGCCCCGGCCCGGTGGACACGCCAATTTTAGGTGACTTCCTTGAAACTCTGGGCGAACGTGCCGAAGAAGATATGCGGATCATGGACCGTCCGGGTGCGCCGACCGATATTGCTCCGGTTGTGGCGTTTTTGCTCTCCGAGGGCTCGGTTTGGTTGCGCGGTGTCAACATCGCCTGTGACGGCGGTATGCGCGCGCATATCGAGGCAACGAGCAATGGTTTGAGCTAAGGGAGAGAGAGATGACATTGAATTTTTTGATTGGGGGCGACTTTGTGGCCGCCGAGGCCGGCGCGACCTTTGATCGGCATGATCCGGTGACGGGAGAGATCGCGACCACAGCCGCAGCCGCCTCTATCTCTGATGCGCTCAAAGCCGTGGCCAGCGCTCAAGCCGCCTTTGCCGAATGGTCCGCCACAGGGCCAGAAGCGCGGCGCAAGCTGTTGATGAAAGCCGCCGACATCATGGAGGCGCGCAACGCGGATTTTGTGGCCTCTATGGTTAAGGAAACCGGCGCAACCACGATCTGGGCCGGGTTCAACGCCCATTTGGCGGCGGGCATGTTGCGCGAGGCGGGCGCGATGACCACTCAAATCGGCGGCGAGGTGATCCCCGCCAACAAACCTGGCACTTTGGCGATGGCCGTGGCCAAGCCGAAAGGCGTGTGCCTTGGCATCGCACCATGGAATGCGCCGGTGATTTTAGGCACGCGGGCAGTGGCGATGGCTTTGGCTTGTGGCAATACAGTGGTGTTGAAGTCCTCCGAACTCTGCCCGCGCACCCATCGGTTGATCGGCGAATGTTTGAATGAGGCGGGCCTGCCAAAAGGGGCGATCAACGTGATCTCCAACGCGCCTGCGGACGCCGCCGCTGTGGTCAAAGCGCTGATCGAAGCCCCCGAAGTGCGTCATGTAAACTTCACTGGCTCCACCGGCGTGGGCCGGATCATCGGGCGTTTGGCGGGGGAAAACCTCAAACCGGCGTTGTTGGAACTCGGTGGCAAAGCGCCTTTGGTGATCTTGGAGGACGCCGATTTGGAGGGCGCGGTGAACGCCGCGATTTTTGGCTCTTTTATGAACCAAGGTCAGATTTGTATGTCGACCGAACGTATCATCGTGGTCGACGCCATGGCCGACGCCTTTGTCGAGGCTTTGGCCAAACGGGCGGCGGCGCTACCCCATGGCGATCCACGCGGCAAGGTGGTTTTGGGATCATTGGTGACAGAGGCCTCCGCCGAAAAAATGGACGCGTTGATTGCGGATGCGACGGCCAAGGGCGCAACCCTTGTTGCGGGCGGCACGCGCACAGGCGCGATCCATTCCGCGACGCTTTTGGATGGCGTCACCCCGGACATGCGCATCTATGCCGAGGAAAGCTTTGGCCCGGTGAAATCCATCATCCGCGTGCGCGACACCGACGAGGCGGTGCGCGTGGCCAATGACACCGAATATGGCCTGTCGGCGGCAGTGTTTTCCCAAGACATCACGCGCGCTTTTGAAGTTGCCAACCGAATTGAGAGCGGCATTTGCCACATCAACGGGCCGACGGTTTCGGATGAGCCACAAATGCCGTTTGGCGGGGTCAAGGCCTCGGGCTATGGCAGGTTTGGTGGCAAGGCTGGGATTGCCGAGTTCACCGATCTGCGTTGGATTACGGTGGAGAATCCAAAGCAACATTATCCGTTTTAGACCTTGTTGCCTCTACGTTGGCTCCCCGCTGATATAGAGGCAGCTTGCACGCTTTGGGGTATGATCAATTGAGCACAAAGACCATATCCACGAGGCTGCAACAGTGTTCTAAGGCGCTTTATCTCATCTCCTGCATGCTTTGAACGCTCCCGCACAGCTTAAGAAGCGGACTTAGTGTTGTGCGTGAAAGCGAATGATCGGCTTGATCGTCGCCCCAGATTTACTGTCGACCAAAGCCTGTTCCAATTGATCCATTTCGTAAAACTGGCACATCTTATCAAATGGAAATCGCCCCTCCATGTAAAGATCGACAAGTTTTGTGATAAACGCCTGTGCGTCATGACTTTCGCCTTCGATGATGCCTTTGACACTACGCCCGGCCAAGAGAAAGGTCGGATTGATTGGCACTTCAAGCGCCGGATCAACGCCCGCAAGCCAGCCGCAGGTTCCACGCGGAGCCGTGGCGGCCAGCGCCTGTTGCATGACAGTGGGAACGCCGCTTGTGTCCAGCGAGCGTAACACACCGCCCTCGGTCACACTTTGAATAAAGGCGACGGGATCTTCTGTGCGGCTATTGAATACATGGGTTGCGCCAAAATCGCGGGCCATCTCAAGCCGCTCCTCGGAAATGTCGACCGCAATGATCGTGGGCGCGCCCGCCACATGCGCCGCCATGACGGCACTCAACCCCACGGCTCCTGCCCCAAAGACGGCAAAATCCGTTTGTTTCGTCACCCCCAGCGCATTGAATACTGCCCCCGCCCCGGTTTGAATGCCGCAAGCGAGTGGGCCGAGCACATCCAGCGGCGCGTCTTTGCGCACCTTGATCACATTGCGATCATAACACAGCGCATAGGTGGCCAGAGAGGATTGGCCAAAGAAACTACCATGGACCACGGCGTCTTGAGCGTCAAAAAGTGTGCTGCTGCCATCAGGTCGATCGCCGAGGAAACACCGCTCCACCGCGTGATGACAATAGGTGTGATCGTGATCCCGGCAGGCCCGGCAGTCGTCGCAATAATCATAGGTCATCACCACATGATCACCGGGTGCGACCTTGGTGACCGCCGAACCGACCGCCTCGACAATGCCTGCGCCCTCGTGGCCCGGCACCATCGGCAGCCGCGCGGGCAAAAGCTGGTTGATCGCGGACAGATCGGTGTGACAGATCCCGGTGGCGACGACGCGCACAAGGATTTCATTGGGGCGAGGGGCGTCGAGTGTCAGGGTCTCGTAGCAGAGCTTGCCTGGATCGCGGGCGATGGCGGCTTGGATTTTCATGTCAAGTCTCCGGTTTTCGGATCATGGGTGAGCGGGATCAGATCGCGGCCCAATTTGCGCCGTGCCAACCCCCAGACGCCTTTCGGCGCGAAAAGCACAACGAGGATCGAGATCGTGCCGAGCGTGATGAGATAGAGTGTGCCGTAATCCTGAAGCAGTTCGCGCAGCAGGAAAAAGATCAGCGTTCCGATGATCGGCCCTTCGAGGCTCCCCAGCCCGCCAATCACGACGATGAACAACACATAGATGGTCCAATCGAGCATCGAAAACGAGGCAATGTGGGAAATCCGCCCCTTTTGTAACGTGATGAGCACACCAACGAGACCAACCATCGGAGCCGCGAGGATAAAGCTCGCCGCGCGCACAAGGCGGGTGTTCACACCCGCAACGGCGGCACCCTCTTCGCTGTCACGCAACGCGGCAAGGCCAAGGCCGATCCGCGAGCGCATTAAGGCCCAAATCAAACCAAAAGCCAGAACCGCCATGACCAAGACGAGAATGTAGATCGTCGAAAGCCGTTCCGGCGCGCGCGCCCCCAAACTGCGCAACAGGCTCGTCGGGAGGCTTGCACCCGACCCGCCACCAAAGCCCGGAAGGCGGCTTGCAATCAGCATCAAAGTTTCGGCAACGACCCAGCTCCCGACTGCAAGATACGCTGTGCGCAGCCGATAAAGCATGGCGTAGACCGCAACACCAAACACCAAGGTCACCGCCATTGCGGCGGGCAAAGCCACGGCCATGTGCCATCCTGCCAGCATGGCAAAGCCATAAAAAGCATAAGCCCCGATCCCAACAAAAGCATGTTGGCCGATCACCATCACGTTGCCATATCCAGCAACAAGGTTCCACAGCATCGCCAAGGTCAGCATGGTCAGCGCCTGTGTCAAAAGTACAAGCATCGCCGGAGAAAAAAGGACGGGTGCGGCACAGAGGCCAATCAACCCGAGAGCCAATGCGATACGGCCGAAAAGAACGAGTCCGGTTGTCATGGTGTCACCTTACGTCTTCGGGAAAAGGCCCTGAGGGCGGGCGAGGAAAAGGATGAGAAAGACGATGTGACCGGCAAGCAGCTGGTAGGCACTGTCGACCATACCGCCGAAAGTTTGCGCCAAGGCGATGATGATCCCGCCAACGAGTACGCCCCAGAAACTGCCGAGCCCGGCCAACACGACGACCTCGAAGGCGATCAAAAGGCGGCTTGACCCAGAGGAGGGATCAAAGTTGGTCCAGATCGACATCAAACCGCCAGAGACCGCTTCGGTGATCCCGACCAGCGCCATGGCCGTGGCCATCAGCCCCGCAACTTTGAGACCAACAAGACGCGCCGCTTCGGGCGCATCCGCGATAGCGCGGATTTTGACACCCAGCCCGGTGCGATACAAAAGCTGTTCAAGCCCCGCGATCAACACGCAGGCCGTGGCAAAAATGATCAGGGGGAGAATCCCGACATTGATATTGCCGAAGAGATGCAGTGAGGCGAGTTCAATGCCACCCGCCGTCACCTTGCGCGTGTCGGCGCCATAAATCCCCAAAAGCCCGTTTTGCAGGATAACCGACAGCCCAAAAGTGATCAGGATGATCTGTAGCTCGTTCTGACTGGCCGCGCGTTGAAACAGCCCATATTGCAAAAGCCACCCCATCCCCGCTCCGATCGGGATCAAAAGCGCAAAGGCAATCGGCGCAGGCAAGCCGAGACTCTCGGTCAGTGTCAGCATCAAAAACGACATAGCCACGATGAGGTCGCCATGGGCGACGTTGATGAATTTCAAAACACCAACAGAAATCGCTAGGCCGAGGGCGAAAATAGCGTAAAGACCGCCCAAGAGGCTGGCCTGAATGATCTGGTCGAGAAGGCCTGTCATATCAGTCTCCGAAATAGCTGGCGGCGATTTGTGCGCGGGTGACATCGGCCGGACGCCCAGCCAGAGAAATGCGGCCTTCGAGCATACAGACAAAATGATCTGCCATCGCGAGAGCGCGGGAGATGTCCTGTTCGACAAGGATCATGCTCAACCCGCGATCCCGAATGCGGGGCAAAACCTCGTAAATATCGCCGATGATCTTTGGCGATAATCCAAGGCTGATTTCATCGAACAACACCAAACGAGGATTCATCATCAGGGCGCGACCGATGGCAACCATCTGTTGCTGACCACCGGAAAGTTGCCGGGCGAACTGTTTGCGCCGCTCTAAGAGCACGGGGAAAATCGCGTAGACATCCTTGAGACCAATCGGCCCGGGACGCCCCGTATAGACCCCGATCATTAGGTTTTCTTCGACCGTCAAGTTTGGAAACAGGCGGCGTCCCTCTGGCACCAAGGCAATACCGGAGGCAATCCGGTCGGGGGTCGAACATTTTGACATATCCTCTCCGTCAAAACGCATCTCACCGGTGATGCGCGGCACCTGCCCGATGATCGCGCGCAGGGTCGAACTTTTGCCCGCCCCATTCGCCCCGATCAGCGACACGATTTCGCCCTCCTGACAGGTGATGTTTATGCCATGTACCGAATGAAACGCACCGTAAAATACGTTCAAATCACGCAGTTCCAAAAGAGCGCTCATGCCTCCACCCCCAGATAGAGATTGCGCACCTTTGGGTCGGCCATGACCTCTTCAGGCGTGCCGTTTGCGATCAACGTCCCTTCGGCCAAAACCACCAGCCGTGTCGCCACACGGATCAGCGCATGAACGATATGTTCAATCCAGACGATGGTGACGCCCTCGGCTTTGATCGTGTCGAGAATATCCAAAAGCGCGCCGCACTCGCTGTCGGTCAACCCGCCTGCAATCTCATCGAGCAGCAAAAGATCGGGATTTGTCCCAAGCGCCTTGGCCAGTTCGAGCCTTTTGAGATCCAGAAGCGGCAGATCCCCCGCCGGGACGCGCGCCCGATGAGACAGGTGGCACAGATCGAGAATGCGATTGACCTCAGGGCGGGCCGCCGCAACGCTTTGCCGCCTGACCTGTGTCGCACTGACCAGCACATTTTCGAACACGGTCAGATGCCCGAAAGGATGCGGCACCTGAAAGGTCCGGCCAATGCCGTCCCGCACGCGAGTCCATGGGTTGGCCTTGGTGATGTCCACTCCTTTCAGCCGTATGATCCCATTCGTCGGAGGCAAATTGCCGGAAATGAGGTTGAACAGGGTGCTTTTTCCGGCCCCGTTGGGACCGAGAATACCTAACACTTCGCCACGCGCCACCGACAGGTCGACCCCGTCGATGACCTTGAGCGCGCCGAAATGTTTCTTGAGATGAGAAACTTCGAGCATGTCGAATATGGTCCTGTGCGATCAGTTGTAGGGGATCGGGAACGGCGCACGCGAAACGGGCACGGTGGGATGAAAACTGTTTTCAACCACGGCCATGTCATAGGGGAACTGATAGTCCTCCGGCGCGTTGACCCATTGCACCGATACAAGGCCAAGTTTGGCACTGTTGGGCACTGGTCCGTTTGAAAAGTCGATCAGGCCACAGATCGTGTCGAGTTTGGTCGCAGCCAAAGCGTCACGCACGCTGTCAGGGTCATCGAGGTCCGTTGCACGACGCAACGTATTGATAAGCACCTCGAACATCGCATGGCGCGACCCCACACCTGCGGTCCATTGCCGTCCAGTCTCCAGCTCATAGCGGCGTGCGGTGTCAAAGGCGCTGGTGCCATCAAGAGACGAGATATAGGGGAAATCCGGGGTCCACCAGATCGGCACGGACACCCCTACGGCCTTTTCACCCAAAGGCTGAACAGAGGCCGGATATTCCGAGGATTTGCCAGCAATCACCGCTTTTGGCTGAAACCCCTGCTGGGCGCATTGGGTCCAGAACAGGGTGAAATCCGGCGGCGGCATGATGCCTTGGACGATGTCGACACCGCTGTCACGGAATTTTGCAATCTGGGTCGAGAAACTTGAGGTCGGAAGATCGAATCGCCCCGGATCAACGATGGAATACCCTTTGGCCCCAAAGCGATCGGTGAAAGCTTGCGACAGCACAACGCCATCGGCATCGTTCGGCCAAAGCCCCCCCACCGTGCTCCCCGGCGCGATCTTGTCCATAAAGGCAAGCATTGCCCCGGAGTAGGTCGCCACATCGAAAAAGGCGCAATAGGTATAGTCGAACCCAACAGCCGGGTCGCCATTGCGGCCAAAGAACCACGGTTCAATCGGCAGATCAGAGGCGAGGCACGGCACGCCGTTCAACTCGCATTGATCAGAGGCCGGGTTGGCATTTTCGGGTCCGCCATAACACAGCACCACATCGACGCCTTCGGACAGGATCAGATCCTGTGTGACTTCCGCCGCGCGGTTAGGGTTTGACTGGGTGTCGCGTTCCACGATCTCAAGCGGGTATGTCACGCCGCCATTTTCGATCACACCACCCGTTGCCGCCAGAATGCGGGACATCACGAATTCGGTGGGTTCCGCAAAAGCGGCCATCGGGCCGGTCTTGGGGGAGACAACACCGATTTTAAGGGGTCGCCCGGCGGCAAAGGCCGGACGGATTGAAACGCTGGTAAGCGTTCCGGCGACAGCGCATGCGCCGCCAAGCAGCGCTGCGCGCCGCGTGGGTCTAAATGTCATGGTAATCCTCCCAAAACGACTCGTTTTAAGTTTTGTGCGTTTCAGAGTCGCAATGTTAGAATTTGCAAAAACCAATCTATTAGTCAAACATAAAATATCAAATTTATCGAAATACGATAATATTGATAAATTAGAGTTTTGATTTTTGACACATAAAGCCGAGACTAGGGGATGTGAGCGTCTGGCACAGAAAGCTCTGCCATAAAGCCTTCGATCATCCGTGCAGTAGAAGAAAGTGCAGCGTAAATGTGGGGGCGAATTTCAGTGGTGAGGTTGTGTTGCTCGATGATGACGGACAGCGAGGCATTGATGCCCAAATCCGTGCTGCGCACCGGTGCCGCTATTCCAACCAACCCGGTATCGACCTGTCCATGGGTCTCGCTGATGCCGATTTTACGGATGCCAGTGAATTCTGCGTAAAACGTATCGGCATCTTTAGGCGCGTCAGACGCCTCAGACACCAGCTTCATGATCTGGCGTTTCGGCAAAGTCGAGAGCACGGCCATCGAAGTCGCGCCGCGCAGCAATGGCATGGGACGTCCGAGTTCATAACTGGTGGCAAAGGTCGCGGTGTTGGCACGCTCTTCCGCGACGCACATCACAGTTTTGCCATACAGGCGGGCCAAAATCGTGGTGCAAGGACAGGGGATCTGCCCCAGTAGAGGCCGCAGAAATTTTGCACCCGACAGCACCAAAGGGTCAGTCAACCGGAGTCGGCGATAATACTCAACGAAAAACGGGCCAAGCCGGTATTGCGATTCAACCGTACTCTCCAAAAAATCCGCCGCAACCATCTCCCGGATCAGCCGATAAAGCGTGCTGGCAGAGGTCTCCAGCGCCTCCGAAATTTCCGCGACGGTCCACGCCGGATGCACCTCATCGAACAAGGCAAGAATTCGTGTATAACGCGTAATTCCCATCATCTTTCTGACCGTCCTGTCTGCACTCTTCTGTAGCTTTGATTTTTCTTTTATCGGCAGAATAGGAAAACAAATAGTCAATAAATCCCGAATTTTAAGATTCGTGCATTTTGTACATTGCCAGAACTTGATTCTAGCTATGCACCGCACATTGCTACGGAAAACTTTTCATAAACTACTTATTTTATCGTTATTTGATAAAATATTAAAAAACTAACTTGTCATTTTACTCTAAATGAACAATCAATTAGAAAATACAAACGGGAGGACATAATGTCGCACAATGCTGTTCAGGCGGGGGCTTACCTGCACCACGTCGCCTTCGAGAGTTCCGATCCGGAGCGTCTCGCCAATTTTTACGCCGCCAATATGGACATGGGTGTCGAAAAGATTTCTGACACCGAGTTCCGTTGCTCCGGCCCGATGCGCCGTTTTGTAGCGGTGAAAGGCGAAGACAAAAAACTTGCCTACGCAGGGCTGGCCTATCGCAACGCCGAGGTGCTTGCCGCACAGCGGACGCAGGCCGAAGCGAACGGGGTTGAAATCCTCGACAACGTATCTCCCTATTTCGAGGACGGTGCATTTGCCGTGCGTGACAATGACGGGCATATGATCTGTTTCGGGATCGCGACGCACCGTACCACCGCCTATCTGCCGGAACGCGAAGGCATCCATGCCCCGACCCAACACTTGACCTTTGCCACCCAGAACCTTGAAGGGTTCAAAGAGTTTTATGTCGATAAGCTCGGCTTTTTCCTCTCAGATCGGGTGCTGCATGAAAATGGCGATCTGGCCACTGTCTTCACCACAACGAACCACGAGCACCATACCATCGCCTGTTTCAAATCTGATCGCACGGGCGTGGATCACCATTCTTATGAGGCCGCCACTTTTGAGAATATCAAAAAGTTTTGCGACCGTTTCGCCGCCAATGATGTGCTTTTGACCTGGGGGCCGGGGCGTCACGGGCCGGGCAACAACCTGTTCGTGTTCTACACCGATCCGGATGGCAACTGGATCGAAATTTCCGGAGAATTGGAAACCATCTACGACCGCGAGGTGATCGACTGGCCACAAGACCCGCGCACACTTAACAAATGGGGTCGCGCCATTTTGCGCTCGTGATCGGAGAGATAGAATGAAATTCATTAGCTTTACCCGTCTGGGCGAAAGCGGCGTGGGTGCCGTGGTTCCGGGTGGCATCGTTGATCTCGCGGGCAAACTCAGCCCCGAGATCAAAAGTCTCAAGGCGCTGATCGCGGCCGATCTCATGGACGCGGCAGCCACCTATGTGCACGCGCGTACGCCGGACTTTGTCCTTTCGGATGTTACGCTTTTGCCCGTGCTGCCCGATGCCGGAAAAATCCTCTGCGTCGGTCTCAACTACGAAACCCATCGGGCGGAAACCAAACGGCCTGACGCCAAATATCCGACCATGTTCACGCGCTATGCCGACAGTCAGATCGCTCATGGCGCGCCGATGATCATGCCGACCGTGTCCGACAAGCTCGATTACGAAGGCGAGATGGCGGTGATCATCGGCCGCGGCGGGCGCAATATCTCCGAGGAGAACGCGCTGTCCCATGTGGCGGGCTATGCCTGTTACAATGATGGCACCATCCGCGACTGGCAACGTCACACGCATCAGTTCGGTCCGGGTAAGACCTTCCCCGGCACCGGCGGTTTCGGCCCCTATATGGTGAGCGCGGATGAGGTCGGCGATTACACCAAGCTGCCGATCCAGACGCGTCTGAATGGCGAAGTGATGCAGCAGGCCACTCTGTCCGATCTGATTTTCCCGGTTGAGCGTCTCATCGCCTATATCTCCACCTACACGCCGCTGTCGGCGGGGGATGTCATCTTGACCGGTACGCCAGGCGGGGTCGGCGACCGCCGCGAGCCGCAGCTCTACATGAAGCCCGGCGACGTGGTTGAGATCGAGATCGGCATGCTCGGCACGCTCATCAACCCGATCGCGGCAGAAAGTGTGCTTTGAGATGACGAGCACATCGCTGGACACCGATATTCTCGTCATCGGGGCAGGCCCCACTGGGCTTTTGCTGACCAATCTTTTGGGCGAAATGGGGATGAGTACGATTCTCATCGAGCGCAACGAGACAACCGTAGAGGAGCCGCGCGCGGTGTCCATCGACGACGAGTCCATGCGGGCCTTGCAAGCCGCAGGTCTTGCCACCGAGGTCGCCGCCATCACGGCGAAGGGCTATGGCTCACTGTATTGCGGTCCTTCGGGTCGGCAATTTGCAGCAGTCAAACCCTTTATCAAGGAATATGGGTTCGACAAACGCAACGCCTTTGAACAACCCGAATTTGAAGCCACCCTGCGCAGGGCCTTGGACCGTCAGCCGTCCGTCGACGCCCGGTTTGGTGTGACCCTGATCGACTTTGAACAGAGTGCGGATCACGTCGCGGCAACGGTAACGGAGACTGGCGGAACACGGATGATCCGCGCCCGCTATATGGTCGCCGCCGATGGCGGCCGCTCGCATGTCCGCAAGGCACTTGGCATTCAAATGGAAGGCTCCACCTTCGCGGAACCTTGGCTCATCGTCGATCTGGAAACCACGAAAAACCGCTGTTTCCATACCGAAGTCTTCTGCGCGCCCCGGCGGTCGGCCATCACTCTGCCCGGCCCGCGTGGCATTCGCCGGTATGAGTTCAAACTCAATCCCGGTGAAACGGTGGAAGAGGCAGAACGCACGTCCTTTGCCCGCAAACTTCTGTCAGAAACAGGACCAGACCGCGACGAACCGATCCGCCGTCAAAAGGTCTATACGTTCCATGCGCGTATCGCCGAACATTGGCGGGCCGGACGGGTGTTTTTGGCAGGGGACGCCGCTCATTTGACCCCGCCTTTCGCGGGTCAAGGCATGAACAGCGGCTTGCGCGATGCACATAATCTGGCATGGAAACTGGCTGAAGCGTTGAACATGAAAGACCCTGAGCCATTGCTCGACAGCTACCAGACGGAGCGCAAGCCACACGCTTGGTCGATGATCGAACTGGCGCTTAAGATGGGCAAAATCATGATGCCCGACTCTGTGCTGCGCGGTGTTGCGATCCGCACGGGATTTCGCCTTTTGGGCCTTTACGGTCCGGCGCGCGACTATGTTGCACAGATGAAATACAAACCCAAACCGAAGTTCTCGGACGGGTTGATCCGCCCGGTTGCAACCGGTGCTGGTGCCGGGGCTGTGGGCCGTATGATCCCGCAACCCTTGGTCAGTACGCTCAATCGTGAGGAGCAATTGCTGGACACCAGTCTGCCGGATCGGCCTGTTGTGTTGATCTTTGACGAAACGCCGGATTTGGCCATGGATGCAGCCCTCCTTGCGCGGCTGCGCAACGCTGGGGCCGAGGTCATCGGTCTCACACCGGAATGGATGAACCCGGTGGCGGCCTCATTCCCAATCCTGCGCGATCAAAGTCGCTTTTTCTCGCAACCTCCATTCCGTGATTGTCTCGGGCATGGGCTTTTGTTGCGTCGAGACCGCTATGTGGCGGCGATTGAGCCCATCGGACAGATCGCAAGCCTTTTGCCGATGATTGCACGTTTGACGACCCCGCTCGACACAGCGGATCACCAGTCTGTCGCGACAGAAGAGGAGCTGCGCGCGACGGCCATCTAAAACACCATAAGGGAGGAAAAAATGAAACGCACACACCGACTGATTGCGCCCGCACTGGCGCTGTGTCTTGCTCTTGGAGCAGGCGCGGCGACCGAAGCCAGAGAGCTGAAGCTCTCGACGCCCACCCCCGAACCGCACATCATGACCAAATCCGGCCGGCATATGGCAGAGGCCTTTGCCGCCGTTGGGGCGGATGACACGATTGAGGTTTTCCCGGCCAACAAACTGGGCGATGTGCCGACCGTGTTATCCTTGCTGCAAAGCGGCGCGATCGAATTTGCGATCATCCCGGTCGGCGATCTCGCCAATCGCGATCCCTCGTTTCTTGCGTGGTTCCTACCCTATCAATTTGCCACGCTCGAAGAGGCCGGACAGGCGGCCAAAAGCGCCCCGGCGCAAGAGATGCTCGCCCGTCTGGACGCTCAAGGGATCAAAGGGCTGGGCTATGTCTTTCCCGGCCAACGCCATCTTTTGTCCACCCGGCCCATCACCTCGGTCGCGGAAATGTCCGGGCTAAAAGTGCGCGCCTTTCCAAATGATATTTTCAACGCTTGGTGGCGTGAACTTGGTGCGGCCCCCACGGCTCTGCCCCTGCCCGAAATCATGCCCTCTCTGGTCACTGGCGTCATCGACGCGGTCGATGTGGATATCGACATCGTCATGGGGCTTCAGATGCAAAAACAAGCGCCCCACCTTGTGTTAACCAACCACATGGCGTTCCCGGCGGCCATCCTCGCCTCCGGGCGGTGGTGGAACAGCCTAAGCCCAGAGGAACAGGCGCAGGTATCCAAGATCGTGACCGAAACCCAAGACTGGGCAATTGCGACCCAGACCACGGGAGAGGCCGCGATTTTGGCAAAACTGGCCGCCGATGGGACGGACATCACAACACTCGACGATCTGATTTTGGCCGAGGCTGGTGAAAAAGTCCGTGACGCCTTTCTTGACCGCGATCCTTTGATCCGTCGTTTTTATGAGGCCAATCAGAACTGAGTACTAAGGCCCCGGACACAGCGTTCTGGGGCCCCGCTCTCGTTCAGGAGATTTCCATGACATTTCTCAAACTGTTGGATCGTTTTTTGGTGCGTCTTGAAGGGGCCGTCGCTGTGCTTGCCATGACAGGTGTGGCGGCGATCCTCATCGTACAGGTGATCTTTCGATACCTGCTTCAGTCGCCGCTTTTCTTTGCCGAAGAACTGGCCCTCGTTCTGATGATCGTCGCCACCTTTACAGGCTTTAGCCTTATGGTCGCGGAAGGTCGTTTGATCACCATTGATCTGTTCGGCGGTCGCGTTAGCCCGCGCACCCACGCCCGTATTGCATGGGCCATGCGCGGTGTTGTGCTTGTGCTGGCCGCCGCGCTTGCGGTGTTTGCGATCCGCTATCTCGCGGTGCCGTGGGTTTGGATCGAACGATCTGCCACGCTGGGTCTGCCGCGGGCGCTGCTCTACGCCATCGTGACAACGGAATTGTGGTTTCTGGTTTTTCACCAGCTTGTTCAGCTTTTGCACACCTGGCCGGGGCGCACCCCTGAACCACAGGAGGGCACAGCATGATCACGCTCGCGGCCTTTTTTATCTTTTTGTGTCTTGGGCTCCCCATCGTCTTTTTGTTGCTGATGGCGGCCATTGTCTTTGCCTGGTCCAACGATGCCTCGATCCTGTTCGACAGTTTCCTTGTGCAATCGGTGAAAGGCGTGGAAGCCAACGGGTTTTTGGCCATCCCGCTCTACATGCTTGTGGGCGAGATCATGAACCGGGGCGGTATCACCGAACGGCTGATCCGCTCTTCCATGCGCCTTGTCGGACGGATGCGGGGCGGCTTGGCCTTTGTGAATGTTCTGACCAACGCCTTCGCTGCCGCCATCCTCGGCTCGGCCACGGCACAGATCGCGATCATGTCGCGTTCTATCGTGCCGGAAATGGAACGTCAGGGGTACAAACGCCCCTTTGCCACCGGGCTGACCGTGGCCACGGGGCTTTTGGGTCCGATCATCCCGCCCTCGATGTTGATGATCATCTATGGCGTTTTGGCCTATCAATCGGTGGCCGCCCTGTTCATCGCTGGGCTGATCCCCGGGTTGCTTTTGATGTCCGCGTTTTTCGTCACCGTTTGGCTGTCGAAATCGCATTTGCCCGAGGTGGACGAAAGTCGTCTTCCCGGTGGCACTTGGCGCGAGATCATGGCGGATGCTTTGCCCGGCCTCATTCCGCTCACGATCATTTCGGGCGTGGTCTCCGGCGCGATGACCCCGACCGAAGCCGGGGCTTTGGCCGCCGTGGTGGCTTTCGTTTTGGCGGCTTTTGTCTATCGCCGCCTCGGGATCAAAGATTTCGTTCCGGTCATGAAAAGTGTCGTCCTGTCTTCGGCCTCAATCATCATGTTGATCGGGTTTGCCACGCTTTTGGGCTGGACCTTGGCCTATGAGGCCGTGCCCGACATGTTGGCTCAGGGCATCGCATCGGTTGCCATTGGCCCCGTGAGCTTTCTCGTGCTGGTGTGCGTGGCTGTGTTCGTTCTCGGCATGTTCCTCGATGGCATCGGCGTGTTGATCGTGACTGTGCCGGTGCTTTTGCCGATTGCGACGCAATTCGGCGTCGATCCTGTGCATTTCGGGGTGGTCTTGGCCATATCAACCTTGACCGGGCTCGTCTCTCCGCCCGTTGGACCGGGACTTTACATCGCGATGGAGGCGACAGGACTGAAAATGATGGAGGTCTTCCGCGGGGCTTTGCCCTTTCTCGGCGCCTTCGTCCTTGTGTTGATCGTCATCATTTTGCTCCCCGCCCTCTCCGTTTGGCTGCCTGCGGCGGTCGGTTTATAATCACATAACCCATCACATCCAAGGGGACGGGCATGATGGCTCCTGCGAAAGGGCAGAGAAAAACATGGAAACGCATATGACATTGCCAGCTTATGACGGTTTTACCGGGCAATACATCAATGGCCAGTGGGTCTCCGGCACGGCCGGGCGCGTGCTTGAGGACCGCAACTCCTATGACAATACGCTGTTGACCGAAATTGCCATGGCCGGGTGTGACGATCTTGATCGCGCCTATGAGGCGGCGCGAATTGCGCAGCGCGACTGGGCCATGACCCTGCCGAAAGAGCGGGCCGGGATTTTTCATCGGGCTCTGAGCCTTCTCGACCAGCGCCGCGAAGAAATCATTTCCTGGGTCATTCGCGAATCCGGCTCAACCCGGATGAAAGCCACCGCTGAATTCGAGGCGATCCATGCGGGCATGGCAGAGGCGGCAAGCCTGCCTTACCTGATGCACGGATTGATCATGCCGGTTGACCGCCCCGGCAAAGAGGCGCGGGTGTACCGCAAACCTGTCGGCGTGATCGGGGTGATCAGCCCGTGGAATTTCCCGCTGCATCTGTCGAACCGCTCGGTGGCCCCCGCCATCGCGCTTGGCAATGCCGTTGTGCTCAAACCCGCAAGTGACACGCCGGTGACAGGTGGGCTTTTGTTGGCGAAGATTTACGAAGAGGCTGGCCTGCCCGCGGGTGTGCTCAACGTGGTGATTGGCGCGGGCTCCGAGATCGGTGACGCATTCTGCGCCCATCCGGTGCCGCGCATTATAAGTTTCACCGGCTCCACCGAAGTCGGCCAACGGATCGCCCGTGTCGCCGCCGGGTCGACCCGGCTCAAAAAACTCGGGCTGGAATTGGGCGGCAACGCGCCTCTTGTGATCCTTGACGATGCCGATCTTGGCATGGCGGTCGAGGCCGCTTTGGTCGGGCGGTTCCTACATTGTGGGCAAATCTGTATGAGCACCAACCGGATCATTGTCGATGCGGCGCTGCATGACGATTTCTTAGAGGCCTATTGCGCTGCCGTGTCCGGGATTAAATACGGCGATCCAAACGCCCCTGACACCATGGTCGGACCGCTTTGTAACACCGCACAGGTGCGATCAGTCACCAGCCTGATCGAGTCCGGTCGACAGCAGGGGTTCGACCTTCGTGTATCCGGCGAGATCGACGGTCGGATTGTGCCGCCCCATGTTTTCGCCGGTGTGAGTAATGACTCCCGTCTGGCCCAGACCGAAATTTTCGGCCCCGTCGCGCCAGTGATCTGCGCCGCCAATGAAGCGCAAGCCCTCACCTTCGCCAATGACACCGAATACGGGCTGTCCAGCGCGATCATCACCGGGGATGAAGCGCGCGGCCTGCGCTTTGCCCAAGGGATCGAAGCGGGGATGACGCATATCAACGACATCACGATCCACGACTACCCGCATGTGATGTTCGGTGGCGAAAAAAATTCGGGGCTTGGACGGTTCAACGGCCATTGGATTGTGGAAGAATTCACCACCGACCATCTGGTCACGGTCCAACGGTGATTTCGATCTTATACCCGCAAAAAACCGGTGTCTGCCGCCCCCCAAATCGGCAGAACCATCAAACTGGAACAGGTCCACATGCCAATGCACACGGCCTAGTCGGTTGGAAATACAAGGCCTTAGAAGGGTTTCTGCGTGGTGCGCAGCGCATCTGCGGCCATGCCAAATGGGTGCTCAATGCTGAAAGGTCCACCGCTGGGCAGGACCGCAACAGAAGGTGTGGAACGTCGCGCATCTTTGACTCAATGCGGCGGATTTTCTGAATCCCATTTAGCGGCCGCGTCATGCACTATTGGCCCAAACGTCAAGCAATTCTGACCTTCGCCACGGCCTGTGCCAAGGTCGTCAGAGCGGGACTTTCCTTGCTTTGATCTGAATGGCGGCTTTCGTAAATTATGATCAGCACTGGCCAAAAATTCGAGGGCAGTATGAAAACACAAATAGAACCATTTAGACGTCAGACGAGGCAATCACGGCATCCGCGATCTCGGCAATGGGCGAGCTGACTTTCATCGCTTTGTCGCGAAGACGTTTGTACGCTTGCTCTTCGGTGATCTGATGTCTCACGGATAGGATGGCGACCGCCTTCTCTATCCGCCGCCTTGCTTTGAGGGTTTCATCAAGCGCCTTCACCCGTTGTTGAAGCCGCCCTTCGTGTTGGGCAAGACTGACGGCGGTTGTCAACGCGGCCAGCACACCAAATATTCTAATCGGCTTGGACAGAACCGCATGAACGTGAAGGCGTTCGAGCGCGGATAAAATTTCCGGCGTTTCGTAAGAGATTATGGCGATGCGTGTGATCGCATCAGCGGTTGCCATCCATTTTACTGCGTCGCCGGACTCGTTGCGGGACAACAAAAACAACACAACATCGGTATCCGCAGGTAGAACATCAGGCGCGCGAGACAGTTTCTCTGTCTGGCACCCGATGCGCCTGAGTTGCGCGAGCAAGGTCCGGCGATCTTCATCATCTGGATGGATGACCAACACACGTTTTCTTCGAAGCCGACGAAGCAAACTCTGGTCGCTTGGGACACTGCCAGTCATGCCGATGCCAGCTCGCCGATACTGCGATCATAGGCGACGAGGTACGGGTCCGGGCGGATACTTTGAGGGCTGCTCCAGACAATATCGTATTGTCCTTCGGCGGTTGAGCGGCCAACTTGTGGACGCAGGGTGAAGTGATTGGTGTCCAGATCAATGGAAAGGTCGCCGCCGGGGGCCTTGAAAACGGCTCCGGACAAAGCCGACAGCAGGCTTGCACTGTCGGTTTGACCGGCCACCCGCGCCGCATCAGCAAAAAAATGCACGAGCGAGTATGTGGTTTCAGAATACACACTCGGACTTGCGTCTTCGCCAAAACGGGCGCGGAAAATTTTCAGAAACTGTCGGTTGGCATCCGTTTGCGTGCTGCTGAAATACGGGGCCACGGTCAGGTGTCCGGCCCGCGCGTTTTCCGTGACTTTTGCCAATTCGGCCTCAGTGGTCGTCAATGACGCAATCGGTGCCTTGCGGTCTTTCTGATCCAAATCGGCATAGCACGTGTAGAGCGTGACACTGTCGCCGCCAACCACAGTCGAAAGGATAGCATCTGGACCCTTTGACGCTGTTTCACGCAGCTTTGCTGCCATTTCCTGCTGACCGGTCCCGAATGGCAGATAGATTTCGCTGACGATCTCTGTGTCACTTTCCGCCGCGAACTCGCTGACGATCCGGTTGATTTCCCGCGCATAAAGAGTGTCTGTTCCGATCAGCGCGATTTTCCGGCCTTGTTCGGCGTAGATGTGTTGCATCAACGGCAGAACAAGCTGGTTCGGTACAGCGCCACCATAGATCACGTTCGGGGAATACTCGAAACCTTCATAGACCGAGGGGTAAAAGAGGATACCGTTAAACCGTTCGACAACGGGCAGAACCCTTTTGCGACTTGCAGAAAGGCAGCACCCGAAAATGACATTGACGTTATGCTTCAGTAGCAGCTCCGTCGCCAGTTCCGCATAGCGTTGATCATGACCAGCGGGGTCAAGGACAATGGGATCAATCTGCATACCCTCGATACCGCCCGCCGCATTGATCTCCTCGATTGCGAGGAGCGTCCCTCGCAGAAGGGCTTCTTCCGTGACAGCCATGGGGCCGGATTGGGAAAACAGCACTCCTACCTTGATTTTTGGTTCTGCCATCATCTTACCGCCCTTTGTCAAACCGCCGTGCAATGTCCAACAGGACTTCGTCTTTTCCAGGCTTGCCCATCAGCATCATACCGATTGGCAGGCCATTTGTTGAGTCTCCAACTGGCAGAGTAACGCAGGGCAGCCCTGCAAGATTTCCGGGCCAACAGAACCATGTCATGCTGTCTTGCGTCGTGACATCGCGCCCGCCGAACTTCTGCCGATCATCACCATGACGCGGCGCGGATACAGGCAACGTCGGGAGAGCCAACGCATCCCACTCATCTAGATCATTCAAAAGAAGGTCGATGAACCGGCTCCGCAGTTTCTGGGCATGCATTACCTCTTGCCCTGTGATAAGTTTTCCCGCTTCCAGATGCGCTCGGGTTACGCATGAAAAGGCGTTTGGGCTGCGAGAAAGAAGCGCCTCATGGTAGGATGTTGCTTCGACATGCAGAATGGCCTCCCACGCTGCGAAAAAGCTGCGCATGTCCGGCAAACTGGCATCGGTAACACTGGCGTCTGCCTGTCCCAACTTATAGCGCACCGCCGCATCAACTTCGTCAGAACGTTCCAGCCCCAGACCTGACAGATGCAGAACTTTCGGCTTTTCTGGTGCCGCAATTGAACGGAAGGATTTTGCTTGGGCCGTTGAGGCATCCTGTGGGTCCGCACCAAGGAAGTATGGCAGCAGAAGGGCAATGTCGTCTAACCCTGACGCTATCGGCCCCGGCGCGTCCAGTGACCAACTTAGTGGCAGAACGCCGTGGCGGGATGCCCGCCCGTAGGTCGGTTTAAATCCGTAGACCCCGCAAGCCGACGCGGGGATACGGACAGAACCACCCGTATCACTGCCGAGAGCAGCACCGACAATTCCGGCAGCAACCGCCGCCGCCGATCCGCCACTGCTGCCACCAGTGATATGATCGAGGTTCCGCGGGTTGCGGGTCGCTCCGATGCTGGAGGTGGTGTTTGTCGCACCAAAAGCCCATTCGTGCATGTTCGTCTTGCCAAAAATCACTGCACCTGCTGCACGTAAATTTGCCACTATAGTAGCATCTACGCCTGCGGGCTCTGTCGGCAGTGCATTTGAGCAGGCTGTCGTCGGGTAATCTTGAGTGAGATAATTGTCCTTCACCGCAATAGGCAGACCGTCGACAGAGCCGCGCAGTTCATTGCGTGCCCGTCTTTCGTCTGAGGCAGCGGCCTGTCTCAAAACAGTGTTTGGGTCCAAAGCCACAAAGGCATTCAGGTTTTTGTGCTCAGACGCCTTCTCCAAAGCATGACGCGCCAGATCGGTTGCGGTGCAAGTGCCGTCGCTGAGGGCACGGGCCTGTTCGACAAGCGTTTTAGGAATTTGGCGCATCAAAACTCTCCGGCTTATAGATGTGTGCTGGTTCACTTGATGGCCCTGTTCTCAATGATGAAAGGCCCCCGCGAATACGAGCAAGGGTTGCTTTGATGCGTTGCTGTTGATCTTCACTTAGCTGGTCCGACGTGCTCATATCAGACCCCCAGAAGCTCTTGTTGCAGTTCCTTGTTGGCCCGCAAGCTGTCTCGATCCGTTTCCATCCGGATCTCACCTTTTTCCATCACATAAGCGCGTTCTGCGATGGATAGACAAAAATCAAGATTCTGTTCGGCAACAAGAATGGCGATTCCGCGCTCCTTGTTGATCCGTTTTAGGATGCCTGCCATTTCATCAATGATGGATGGTTGGACACCTTCAGTTGGTTCATCAAGCAACAGGATACGGGGCATAATCGCCAGCGCCCGTGCCAAGGCCAGCACTTGCTGTTGACCGCCCGACAAGCCGCCAGCCAAATCGTTGGCCTTTGGCTTTAGCATTGGAAAATCTTCCATCGCGTCTTCGACAGTTTTCTTGGCGTCATGCCCGTTAGAGGCGGCAGCGACCGCAATATTCTCGATCACTGTCATCCGCGGGAAAACAAATCGCCCTTGTGGCACATACCCCAAACCCATTTTGGCGCGTTTGGCGGGTGAATTGGGGGCTTGCTTGCCGTCAATCTCAACATGGCCACTCATCGGCGGGATCAAATTGGTGGCAAACCGCATCAACGTAGATTTTCCCACGCCGTTCCGCCCGAGAAGGGCAACCACCTCACCGCTTTTTACTTCAAGCGACACGTTGCGAATGATCGTGGTTTTTCCGTAACCGCCAGTGGCATTAAGTACCTTAAACATGCTCGCGTCTCCCCAAATAGATGTCGAGAACGCGGTCATCTGCGCGCAGCGTCTCAATGTCGCCTTCGGCAAATACTTCACCTTGGTGTAGGACGGTCACATGACCTTCCAGCGTTCTCACGAACTCCATGTCGTGTTCAACGACAACAACCGTCGTGTGTTTTGCGAGCGTGCGCACCAGCGCCGACAGCTCGCGGGTTTCTTCGTTGGTCATACCTGCCGCTGGTTCGTCCAACAGGACGACCCGAGGGGCAAGGCACAGGACCATGCCGATATCGAGCCATTGCTGCTGGCCATGTGACAGGGCAGAGGCCTGAACCTTAGACTGCCCTTCAAGGCCCAACATCCCAAGGATCTTCGCAGCAACGTCTTTGGCCTTCCGCTCATCACGGGTTCGGGCGAACGCCGCTGTCCACAGATTGTCTTCGACGGTTAGTTCGCCAAAGACCTGCGGCTTCTGGTTCTTAACTCCCATGCCTTTACGGACCCGATCAAAAATCGGTGCCTTGGTAATGTCGTCGTTGCCGAGCGTGATTGTGCCGCCTTCCGGCTTGTACATGCCGACGCACACTTTCAGGAACGAGCTTTTGCCAGCCCCATTTGGTCCAATCAGTGAGTAGGGCTTGCCCGGTGTGAAGGCCTGCGTGACTTTGTTCACAGGGATAACACCACCAAATTGCTTGAACGCGTCATTGGTGCCCATGTTTTTCGCAGGGCCAACTTCCTTTGCAGCGTCTTCAAGGATTTCGCCCAGCACGGCTGCGTCGATCTCGACAGCACCCGAGTTCCGGGCGGCCTCGTTCGGGTCCGGCAGCATTTTGCGCCAGAGGTTCCCTAAGCCGCCCAAGATGCCGTTCTGAAGGAACAGCACGAGAAAGATCAAAACCATGCCCAAAATCAGCGTCGTTTGGCCACCAACCGCGCCACCCCCTAAGAAAAAGGAGAGGCCACCGATTACGAGCGCACCAAGAAATGCGCCTGACAGAGTGCCAAGCCCGCCGACCAAGACATAGATTGGAACCAGGAGCGCCTCTTGAACGGAGAAAATTGATGGATTGAGGTAGTTGGCCCAAAGACCAAACATTGCGCCCGCGATACCCGCCACTGCGCCCGCGTATGCGAAGTTCACAACTTGGTATTTTCGAATGTCATAACCAAGCAGTTCGGTTTTCTCGGGATCAATGCGGATACAATCGACAATGCGCCCGAATGTGCCGCGCATCAGCCACCGCGTTAAGAAATAAAGGATTGCCGAGATCACGACGACTGCTGCGAATGCTGCATTTGGTCCAAGCGTGTCCGCTTCCTCACCAAACCCAAGCACGATACCGGGAATGCCAGATAGCCCGTTGTCACCGCCTATTGAGGCTTCACCCACATTCAATTTGAACGTTTGTGTCACCGACCAGAGGAGCAGGGTGAACGTATAGGACAAGATCGTGCTTTGCAGCGGTCCCATCCGAGCGAAGAAGATGATATAACCAAGAGCCGTCGCCGCCAGTGCGCCAAACAATGCACCACCCGGCAAGGCCCAGATCAAAGAGTTACCAGTTGCGGGTGCGAGGTTAATTGCAACGACGCTACCGAAATACCCTCCTAAACCGTAAAAGGCAGTCTGCCCGAGGCTCAGCAAACCGCCGCGCCCCCAAACAATATCAAGGCTTAACCCGAGCAGGCCGAAAATCACCCATGACGTCGCAACGAAGGCAAGATATGGGTCCACTCGACCGGCGAGGATCAAGGCAATCACAACTGCAATGCCAGGGAAGATCAGCCCGGCCGATTTGTGTAATTTTTCTGAAAGTGTCATGTTGTGTGCCCTCACAGTTTACGACGCCACTTGGCCGAAATACCCATCGGGTAGAGCCAAAGCAGCAATGCGGTTGTCAGGAAAAAGAAGACGTCGCCGACGACGGAGGTCATGAAGCTTGCCGTGATGGAGGCACCGCCGCCAAGGCCAAGTGCCGTCAATGCACTCCCCGTCAAAGTAACAGGTCCAGCGACCACTACGGTCAGGAACGCTTTGATGACAAAGGCAAAGCCCATCGACGGTGTTGCAGGTACGATCGGAAGAAGAACCGCGCCCGCAAACCCGGCGAGACCACACCCAACCGCGAAGGTCAGCGTGTTCACCCGAGCTGATTCAATCCCAATGGCCTGCGCCATTTGAGGCACTTGAATAGATGCCCGTGCCTTCATCCCGTAAACCGACTTGGTCATCAAGGCGAAGACGAAGAAAAGCATTGCTGCTGCGACGATGATCATAAGCAGGGGATATCCAGCCAGATTATAATCACCGATGGTGATGTTGTACTGTGGCATCCCGATGCCAGGCGTCACGGTGCCAAAAATCAGGACTGCAAGTTGGTAGAAAACAATACTCAAACCCCAAGTCGCCAGCATTGTGTCAAACAGACGCCCGTAAAGCCTGCTGATGATCAGGATTTCAACGATTGCGCCAATGGCCATCGTTACAGCGACGGCGATAGGGATTGAGAGGATATATGGAACCCCGGCCTGCGTGACGGTCAAAGCAGTATAAGCCCCGATCATCAAAAATTCGCCATGGGCGAGATTGATCACGCCCATAAGGCCGAAGACAACCGCGAGACCGATTGTTGCGATAAGCAAGATTGATGCGCTTGATAAAGACGACAGCAAGACTGTCGCCAGAAAATCGAATTCCATGGCTTCCTCCCAGAAGTGGCGCGCCCCTGACAGTCAGGGGCGCGGTTTTTGATTTAGTTGGTTTCCGGTGTGAAATGCTCGGCCAGATCAGGATTTGCGATCAGGTCACACATCTCATTCTCATAGCTTGGCGCAGCATCCTCGAACGTTTCGACAATGCTGAAACCGTGATCCGCATCACCTTCCGCGATATAAATGTTCTGACGAAGGTGGTGTGAACCGGGTTCCATCGTCACTGTGCCGTTTGGCGCATCAAATGTAATGCCGCTTTCTAGCGCTGTGATCACCGCTTCCGGGGTCGCGTCGCCTGCTTTTTCAACTGCCGCAGCCCAAACGTGGACAGCGTTCCATACATCTACGGCACCGGAAACGATGGGGGTGTCATCACCATATTTCGCGGTCCACATTTCAACGAACTCGGCGTTGGCAGGGTTATCCACTTGCATGAAATACCCTTGGCTGGCGATCAGACCTTCACCGGCCGCCGGTGACACGACAACCTGCTGGTTGCCAGAGCCGTAATTGGACGACACGACGCCGATGTCCTCTTTCAGACCGGCAGCGGCAAACTGCTCCAAGAACCCTGTCTGGTTCGCACCAACGGGCAGAGCCACGACAAAATCCGGACGCGACTGCTGAATTTTTTGAATTGTTGGCGAGTAGTCTGTGACCGTCAGTGCCAAGAAGTCTTCGCCGACGACCTGACCGCCGTTCTGCTCGGCATATTCGTGAATCCAATGCGCAGAAATCGTACCGAAATTATAGTCCGGTGCCATGATGTAGATATTCGGGCCATACTGTTCGATTGCCCACTTAATCAACGGCTCAAGCTGTTGCGACGCGGACGATCCTGTCACGAATGTCTGTCGGTCACAGGCACCGCCCTCATAGAGCGAAGAGTAGAAGTAAGGAATATTTGCCTTGCGGAAAATCGGGCGGATCGCTTCGCGGGACGAACTGGTCAAGCCTGCAAACATGGCAGAAATGCCATCGCGCAACACTGATGTATTTGCATATTGGGTGTACTTGCTGAGTTCAGACTGCGAGTCGTAGCTGACGACCTCGATTTGTTCACCGAGCAGACCTCCGTTTGCGTTGATGCTCTCGACGGCAAGATCCAAGGCGTTGTCCTGCTGGATGCCGTAGATGTTCAGGCCACCAGTCAGATCGAAGATCGCGCCGACCTTGATATCTGCTGTTGCTGCGGACGTGGTCAGTGCCGCCGTCAGAGCAATCACGCTGGATGTAAGATGCTTTTTCATTTCAGATAGTCTCCCTGTTATTTTTTTACAGGCTGAACATCTGAGGGCTGATTCGACACAAAAAAACGCAACGGAACAAATGTTCAGCTGCGATGCTTGATCATGTCAGGTGCGTCGTTGCACAACTCTTTGTAGCAGGTTTGGATATTCGGTGTCAACTCAGCGCTGGTGGCATCTTGGCTCATCGGTATCGGGTTTTGCCCCAGCAGCAGCTAAGTGCTTGCATCAAAGCTGATAGAGTGGATGGCTCCTGTTCTAACCGGCATCGCAATGCGCCATACTGCAATGATTGATCCACTGTCGACAAGTTCTGCCTCGGCGGAGGTGTACATTTCACCAGACGCGCCAATGCCAAGGCTCGTGCACGTCTCAACCAGTATTCGAACGGGGTGAGGCCTTGCAGCGTCTTCAATCGGCGTGCGTCATTGTCGGCTGCAATGAAGTCGGTGACGTGTGTTTCAAGGTGAGAATGCGCTTCCTTTGGTCTTAGCGCTCCCGTGAAGAATGTGTCCCATAATCCGTCTTTCTGATGGTCACAAGATCAGTAGACCATCAGAATCTGGGACTAAACAGCTAGACAACTATACCTGTTTCACATGTGCGGCACCAATCACCGCGCGATCTCGCATCCCGTCGATCTTCTCTTCGGAATAACCCAATAGGTCTCGCAGAACCTCTTGCGTGTCCTCGCCCAGACGCGACGGTGCCGTGGCCGCCTTTGGCCCTGCGCCGTCAAACCGGATCGGACCGCGCACCACTTTCATATCTCCGTCCAGCGGATGCGTGACCGTTTCGATCAACCCTTGAGCCGCCACATGGTCTTGCTCCAAAGCCTCGCCAATGGAGAGAATCGGCGCATTGGGGACATCAAACTCGGTCAAACGTGCCAACCAATAGTCCGTGGTGTCTTGGCCCATGCGTTCGTGGATGATCGGCGTCAACGTGTCGCGGTTGGCCAGTCGTGCCTCGTATTTGGCAAAACGCTCATCCTCGATAAGGTCCTCTCGCCCGAGTGAGCGCGCAAAGTTATGCCAAAAGCGCTCCACCAAACAGGCTACGATCACGTGTCCGTCCGAGGTCGGGAAGGAGCCATAGGGGACAATACTGGGGTGTTGCGTGCCTACAGGCTGCGGACTTTCACCCGTAACGAAATAGATTTGCGACAGGTAACCTTGAAGCGCAATGAGGCTGTCGAGCATCGCGATCTCGACGTGCCGCCCTTGCCCTGTGACATTGCGCTCATGAAGAGCCGCCAACACACCGAAGAGCGAAAAGATACTCCCCGCCATATCTCCCATCGGAATGCCGAGTTTGTTCGGTGCCTGTCCGGGTTCGCAGTTCACGCTCATAACCCCTGAGAGCGCCTGAGCGACAATGTCGAAGGCGGGCTTGTTGCCATGCGGGCTTTCTTTCCCGAACCCCGTAATGGAACAATAAATCAGCGCCGCATGGTCAGTCTTGAGCAGCTCATAGCCCAAGCCCAGGCGATCCATCACGCCCGGTCGAAAGTTCTCCAAAACGATGTCGCTTTGAGCCGCAAGCTCTTTGGCGATTTGCACGCCTTCGGGGGATTTGAGGTCAAGTGCGATGCTCTTTTTGCAACGGTTCAGGGCGATGTAGTAGTGGCTCATGCTGCCTTGAAAGGGTGGGAAGTTACGGGTCTCGTCGCCGTGCTCAATCGGTTCGACTTTGATGATTTCGGCCCCAAGATCCGCGAGCACCATGCTCGCGTAGGGACCAGACAAGATGCGGGAGAAATCGAGTACTTTGACGCCCGCGAGCGGGCCTTGATACTGCTCTGTCGGTTGCGTGGTCATTTACATGGTCTTTCGAATGATTTTCATGACGGCACTGGCGAGGGCGATACTGCGCTTGCCGTCCACCACTTCGGCGTCCAAAAACAGCATGGAACCGGTCTTCTGACGCAGCACGGCCCGCGCTTCCAAACGCGTGCCGGGCTCGGATGCCCCGACAAAACGCGTATCCATTTGTACCGTAACGCAAGGCGCGCGGTCGGCGGCATTCCACGCAACTGTTGCGATCACCTGATCGAGCAACGCAGTGATCGTCCCACCGTGAACCAACCCCAAAAGATTGGCGTGTGCCTCTGTCGTCTCAAGCGCAAACAGTGATCCACCGTCCGCATCACGCGCCATCTCAATCGGCCCAATTGTCTGCATGAAAGCCCCCGCCTTTAGCGGCTTCCAGTTGCGCTCCTCCCTCATGATCGTTCCTTTCTTATGTTACGTTTGTGATTTGCATTGCTTCGATGTCGTTACGGGTCTCGATCAACGCGCGTGCGAGCTTGGGAATTTCGTCGTTGCTCACGCGCTCGGAGATGCCGATGGCGACGAGGGAACGGATCATTTCTCCGCGCGCGTCGAACATCGGAACAGCGACAACGGTGACGCCGGAGATATAGGTACCCACATCCACGGCATATCCGCGCGTTCTGGCCATCTCGATTTCAGCGATCCAGTCCGCATATGTCGGCGGGTGATCCCAGACCAACCGCGCGAACTCCGACTTCAACCGGTCTTCGCCAAGGTTGTTGAAAGCCGCGAACAAACGGCCAGTCGCGGAAATCAACGGCGGAAAGCGTGAGCCGAGGTCCACCTGAAGGCGGAATGGCAACGAGGATTGCGACAGCGCGATGACGACCATCTGTCCCGGTTCCGCAAGCTGCGTTGCGATGGTCGTCACCCCATACCGAGACGACAAGTCAGACAAACGCGGCTGGATCATAACGGAAAAGGAATTCTTCTGCAGCGCCGCGCGCGCGAGCGGCAGAATGCCGATTCCAATCGAATAGCGCTTGGTGTGCGAATCAAATTCGACAAGCCCCTCGTCTTGCAACACGCGCAGGATGTGCATGCAGGTGCTTGGCACCAACCCCAACTCCCGCGCCATCGGGTTGACCCCAACCGGATCACTGGCGCGCGCCAAGAACCTTAAGATTGCAACGGCTCGCGTCACTGCGGGCACCTGCCGCTTGGTCGTTTCTTTTGCTTCATTTGTAGACATTGTCAGCCTCATCGTTCGCCATTTTCATTGCCTATATACAATAATAATAGCGTATTGACAATAACATATCCACATCCTTACCCTTGATGTCAACGAGCACGGCATCCCTGGGAGGGGCGAGCCGATGCACCAAGGGAGGAATTTGATTATGGGTCGATTGACCGATTACACGTCCTATGCGGACGCTCAGTCGAAGTTTGACAAAGAGGCGCTTTGGGACCTTTTTGACGGTACCCGTGAGCAGTTCAACATTGCGCATGAGTGCATCGACCGCCACGTCGACGGAGACAAAGTGGCGATCCGGGTGGCCCATTCGAACGGACGTGACGAGATCATTACCTTTGCTGAAATCGCGGCGCATTCTTCACGGATCGCTCATCACCTCACATCGCTCGGCTTGAACAAAGGTGACCGTGTTGCCGTGATGATCGAACCCTCGCTCGGCTTCTACTGCGCCATCTTTGGCGCGATCAAGGCAGGCTTCGTCGCCGTGCCGATGTTCACCTTGTTCGGTCCTGATGGCATCAAGCTGCGCGTTGGCGATTGCCAGCCCGAAGTGTTTTTCACCAATGCCGAAAAAGCGGCCGAAGCCATCGAAGGCGGCGCGAAGAACGTCACCGTCGTCGACGCGGACTTTCTCGCCAGCCTGAGTCACCTGCCCGACACGTTCGAGTGCGCGACCGCAGGCACCGATCTGGCCGTGCTGCAATACACCTCCGGCACAACCCGCGCGCTGCCCGCCGCCGTGCACCACAATCACCGCTCGATCGTGACACTGATGGTGGCAGCACTTTATGCCACGGGCATTCGACCCGGTGACCGTTTTTTCTGTCCCTCCTCGCCCGCTTGGGGGCATGGCCTTTGGCACGGGACGCTTGCACCGTTGGCGATGGGCGTCTCCAGCGGCACGTTCTCGGGCAAGTTCGACGCCGAGCGCCTGTTGAGAGCGCTCAGTGAGTTCAAGATCACCAACCTTACCGCCGCCGCCACCCACTATCGGATGATGCGAAACTCTGGCGTCGCAGAGGACTACACATACTGCTTCGACAAGCTGTCTTTTACGGGCGAGCCGATCGACAGTGAAACAGCCGCGTATGTGGAGCGCATCTTCGGCACGAAAGTGCGTTCCATGTATGGCACCACCGAGATCGGTGTGATCATCGCCAACTATCCGGGTGCCGATGACCTCGAAGTGCGTGATGGCGCCATGGGCAAGGCCGTTCCAGGCGTCGAGGTCGAAGTTCAACGCGACGACGGATCACGCTGTGACCCGGAAGAGATGGGCGAGATGATGGTCAAAAAGGGCGGCAAGTGGTTCCCGACCAAAGACCTCGGACGCGTCGACGTCGACGGGTATTTCTACCACGGTGGCCGCGCAGACGACGTCATAATCTCTGCAGGTTGGACGATCGGTGCCGTCGAGGTCGAGGATGCGATCCTCAGCCACCCCGCCGTCTCCGAGTGTGGCGTGATCGGTGCCCCCGACAGCCTACGCGGCTTGGTGGTCAAAGCGTACATCATCCTCAAAGCGGACGAGACCGAAGGCCTCACGCAGAGCATTCAGGACCATGTGCGCGCCAAACTCGCGCGCCATGAATACCCCCGCCAAATCGAATTCGTCACCGAACTGCCCAAAACACCGGCAGGCAAGGTGAACCGCAAGATCCTGCGAGACCAGCAGGCCGCAAAGCTCGCTTCGGCTCAGTGACGCCGAAGCTCCCACCATTTAAGGAGAACGAACATGAACGAGATGACACGGAAGTTTCCGAAAATCACCGAAGAGGGTCTCGATGATCTTCGCAAGCGCATTGGCGTAAAGATCGAAAAGACCGTCGAGCCCTGGTGCTATGAGGCCACCCGCGACAACATCCGCCACTATGCCCACGGCATTGGTGATGACAACCCGCTGTGGTGTGACCCCGAATACGCCAAAACCACCAAATACGGTGACGTTATTGCGCTGCCGAGCTTCTTGTTCGCAACCAACCGCATCATCTCCGGCTATGTCGGCGGTCTGCCGGGTGTGCACGCGATGTGGTCGGGGGCCAACTGGAACTGGCACAAGACAATCACACGCAACATGGAGTTTCGTACCGAAGCTGTGCTCAAGGACCTCATCGAGCACGACACCCGTTTCGCAGGCAAAGCCGTCCAGCAAATCTACCATGTGGACTTCTATGACGCGGCGACCGGTGATCTGGTCGCAGACGCGGATAGCTGGTGCTTCCGCACCGACCGCGACCAAGCACGCGAAAACGGCACCAAGTACACAGCGGCCAAAGAGAACGGTCGTAAGGTTTGGACCGAGGACGAGCTCAACGAGTACTACAAGTACTACGAGCAAGAGGAAGTCCGTGGGTCCGAGACGCGGTACTGGGATGACATCAACGAGGGCGACGATCTGCCCACGATGGTCAAAGGTCCGATGACCGCAACCGGTTTCATCGCCTACGCCCAAGGCTGGGGTGGTCTTTACATCCGCGCCAACAAGCTCGCTTGGCAGTTGCAGCAAAAGCATCCCAGCGCCGGACCCAAAAACAAATTCGGCATCCCCGATTGCCCTGAGCGCGTTCACTGGGAAGAAGAATTTGCGCTCGAAGTTGGCGCTCCGGGTGCCTATGACTACGGTCCCGAACGCACATCGTGGCTCACCCAGCAGGTTACCAACTGGATGGGCGATGATGGCTTCTTGCGTCAGGCAAAATGTGAGGTTCGCCGTCACAACCCCGAGGGTGACGTGATTCTCATCAACGGGTCGGTGACCCGCAAGTTCGAGGAAGATGGTAAGTATCTGCTCGAAATCCAGCAACGCGCCGAGCAGCAGGACGGGGAACTCTCCGCCAAGGGCTCCGCCATCGTCGAGCTTCCCAAACGCTAATGGGAGCCGGCGCGTCAACCATAGGGAGGATGGGTTGCACGTGTTTGGAAGCATACTAAAAAAAATCGAGGATTCCCTGCATCTTGTAGGGTGCCTCGGCCTTATTGCAGTCGTGGCGCTGATCAATGCGGACATTCTGCTCCGGTTGTTTTTTAACCATCCGGTGCAGTTCCAGTTCGAGCTCACAGAGCTTTATCTGATGCCCGCATTGGCCACTCTGTCCGTGTCGCGGGTATTCCGCGATGGTGGACATTTGGCTCTCGACTTCATCCCCGAGCTCCCCGGACAGATCGGGCGTTGGATTAGATTCACACGCCTGATCCTACCGGCTGCCTTCTTCGGTGCCGTGACCTACATGTCCGGACGCTTTGCGTTGCACGCATTCGTCAACTCAGACGTGGAATTCGGTGTCGTCGATTGGCCACTCGGATGGGCCTATGCCGTCGCCCCGCTGGGGTTCGGAATTCTGGCGCTGCGCCTCTTTCACGACGCTTTCGCAAAAGAGGTGCGTGTTCCAACAGATTAAAAATATCGTTTCAGGGAGGAGACAGATATGACTATCGCAAAAAACCTATTCGCCACTTTGGCAAGCGTCGCGACTCTGTGCGCCACGACGGCCCACGCAGAAACCTTAAGCCTCGGGGATTTTCAATCCACAAGCCACATTGTGTCTGTCGAGGGCACAAGCAAATGGATGGCCGCAGTTGAAGAAGCCACCGACGGTGCAATCACCTTCAACCACTTTCCCTCGCAACAAGCGGCCAAGGCCAAAGCGCAGCTTGATGCCGTCAAAAGCGGCATTCTCGACGCCGCTCTGTTGGGGGCCTCTTATCACGCGGAGACAATGCCGTTGAATTCCGTGATCGGCCTTCCCGGCTATTACGGGTCGGCTGTAACGGGTACGATTGCACTGCAGGAAATGCTCGCCGAAGGCCCCCTGCGTGACGAAGTTCTGGCGGCTGGCGTGACGCCGATCTTCGGCTTTACGCTACCGCCGTACCAAGTCCTCGCCAAAAAACGCCTCGGCGCAACGTCCGACTGGAATGCGCTTGACGTGCGCACCTCCGGCGCGACACAGGCCATGACGGCCCGCGATCTGGGTGCTGTCGGGATCTCGATCCCTGGCCCAGAGGTCTACACTGCCGTTGAACGCGGTCGCCTTGATGCGGTTCTGTTCCCGCTGGCGTCGGTGCCCGGATACAAGCTGAACGAAGTCGTAAGTCACATTTCGACCAACGGCTCTTTTGGTGGCTACAGCTTCATCATGGTGGTGCGCTCCGAGGTCTTCGACACCCTCGACGCGGACGTGCAAAAGACAATGGTCACTCTCGGTTCCGAGGTCGCAACCCATGTGGCCCAAGTGCAAGACGACATTGTTCTCTCTCTGATTGATGAATGGAAGGCCGAAGGGATCGACACCTACAGCTTTACAGAGGCAGAGCTTGATGACCTCCGCACCAGCATGTCGCCCGTGTCTACCGATTGGGTCACCCGCATGGGCGGCGAGAACGCGCAAGAGGTGCTCGAAATCTATAGCACCCTGACTGCCCAGTAACGCAAGGCTCAGTTACGACACATCGAGTGGCCGGCCGTTGCGCCGACCACTCTCCCCCCACGTCCTCAGGGAGCTCGCACCGTCCAATGCTGACATTTGCCGCTATTTTGGCCCTTCTGGCTTTGTTCATGATCTTTCGAATGCCGATCGCATTCGCCATGGGCTTGACTGGGTTTCTCGGCCTCGCAATCCAACTCGGCCCGCGCCCCGCGTTTGCCGTGTTGGAGCGCACTTTCTTCGACAGCTCAGCCTCTTTCATTCTTGTGGCCATCCCGCTTTTTATCCTGATGGCAGAACTCTTGACCGCCGGTGATGTCACCCGTCGCGCCATCATTGCCTGTCAGGCATGGATCGGCCACGTTAAAGGCGGACTTGCGATGGCCACCGTCGGAGCTTCTGTCATTCTCGCCGCCCTCGTCGGCAGTTCGACGGCCTCCACCGCCGCGATGGCCTCTTCGGCCTTTCCGCAGATGCGCGATCACAACTATTCTCAACGTCTCGCCGCAGCCGTCGTGTCTGTGGGCGGCACGCTGGCTGTCGTTGTCCCGCCTTCGATCGTCCTGGTCGTCTACGGCGTGCTTACCGAGACCTCAATTGGCAAACTGTTCATTGCAGGCATCATTCCCGGCATACTAACAGCGCTTGGGCTAGCCGTGGTGATCAAGCTCATCGCCCACACCACTGACCAAGCCCCAAAAGGCGATCCGTTTCATCTCAAAACTGCCGTAAAATCCAGCCGCCATGTCTTTCCGATGGTTGCGCTGATGATCCTCGTGATCGGCGCGATCTACGCCGGCATCGCGTCACCCTCAGAAGCCGCAGCGCTCGGCGTCATGGGATCTCTGGTCATCGTTTTGCTGCAACGCACCTTGTCTTTTGCGGCGTTCAATCACTCGGTCTCTCGCGCCATCCGTGCGACCGTTATGATTGTGGCCATTGTCGCCTGTTCTGCGATCTTCTCCAACTATCTCGCCTTCACCCGCATCACTCACACATTGTTGGAATTTGTAGCAAACACCGAGATGTCACGCGTATCGATCATGGCGATCATCATCCTGGCGCTGTTGATCATGGGCATGTTCATGGACCAACTCGCAATTCTCTCGTTGGCCATGCCGCTCGCGTTTCCCACCGCGATGGCACTCGATTACGACGCCGTGTGGTTCGGGATCGTGGTGACCAAAACCGTGGAAATTGGGCTCTTGACCCCACCACTTGGGTTGAACGCCTATGTTGCGGCGGCCCAGACGGGCGTGCCACTGGGCAAGATTTTCCGCGGCATCCTGCCCTTCCTTGCGATGGAGATTGTGGTCCTGTTGATCCTGCTCTCCTTCCCCGAACTGACCTTGTGGCTCCCGAGCCTGATGTCGTCCTAAACGACACTTAACCCAATCCGACGGCCCTCCCCCTCCTGCGCGCTATGCGTGCAGAAGGGGGAGGTTTGCCCCCCACGACAGGAGAGACGAATGACAATATTGCGCAGTAGCATCGCCTCGGGATCGCCCGCGTTCGCCGAGAACCGAACCGCAATGGAGGCCCATTACGCTGAGATCGAAATCGAGGCCATGCGCGTGATGCAAGGTGGTTCGCAAGCCTCACGCAGCCGCCACGAAGCCCGCGGCAAACTCCTGCCGCGCGACCGCATTGCTGGCCTACTCGATCCCGGATCATCCTTTTTGGAAGTGGGTCTTTTTGCCGCCAGCGGGCACTACAATGACGAGATTCCCGCAGCAGGGGCTATTGCGGGCATTGGACGCGTTGAGGGGCGGGATTGCATGATCTTGTGCAACGATGCGACGGTAAAGGGCGGCACCTATTTCCCGCTGACGGTCAAGAAGCACCTGCGCGCGCAAGAGATTGCCGAGGAGTGCGAACTGCCTTGTCTCTACCTCGTCGACAGTGGCGGCGCGAACCTCAACAACCAAGACGAAGTGTTTCCTGACCGTGACCACTTTGGCCGCATTTTTTACAACCAGGCCCGCATGAGCGCCAAAGGCATCGCGCAAATCGCGGTCGTTATGGGATCGTGCACCGCCGGCGGCGCCTATGTCCCCGCGATGAGTGATCAGACCATTATCGTGCGCGAGCAAGGTACGATTTTCCTCGCGGGTCCGCCACTTGTGAAGGTGGCGACAGGTGAGGAAATCGACGCCGAAACTCTGGGCGGGGGCGATACGCATACGCGCTTGTCAGGCGTTGCCGACTATCTGGCCGACGATGACCGCCATGCTCTGGCGCTCGCCCGCGAGATCATCGCAAACCTCGGTCCTGCACCGCGTCCCAATATCGACCTCAAGACGCCTCGTGCCCCGCTCTTTCCTGCCGACGACATTATGGGCATCGTGCCCGCCAACGACAAATCGCCCTATGACGTGCGTGAAATCATCGCACGGATCGTGGACGGATCGGACTTTTCCGAATTCAAACCGCGCTATGGCAATACTTTGGTCACGGGGTTTGCCCATATCGACGGCGTGCCGGTCGGCATCATCGCCAACAACGGCGTGCTGTTTTCGGAAAGCTCCCTCAAAGGCGCACACTTCATTGAGCTGTGTTGCCAGCGCAAAATTCCGCTCCTGTTCCTACAAAACATCACCGGCTTCATGGTTGGATCAAAATACGAGGCAGGCGGGATTGCAAAGGACGGCGCGAAACTTGTCAACGCAGTCTCCACCGCGGACGTCCCCAAGATCACCGTCATCATTGGCGGCTCTTATGGCGCAGGCAACTACGGCATGTGCGGGCGTGCTTTCGGCCCGAACTTTGTGTGGATGTGGCCCAATGCGCGGATTTCCGTGATGGGCGGTGCGCAAGCATCCGGCGTGCTCGCAGGCGTCAAACGCGCAGGGATCGAGGCCAAGGGCGGAACGTGGTCACAGGAAGACGAGGACGAATTCAAACGTCCGACCATCGAGATGTTCGACCGTCAATCGCGCCCGCTCTACGCCTCAGCACGGTTGTGGGACGACGGAATCATTGATCCGCGCAAAACCCGCGACGTCATTGCGCTTTCACTACGGGCAACGCTCAACGCGCCCTTTAAAGAGACCTCCTTCGGCCTGTTCAGGATGTGATCATGACCCCACCATTTGCAAAAATACTGATCGCCAACCGTGGCGAAATCGCATGTCGCGTCATCAAAACCGCCCGTCGTATGGGTGTCCAAACTGTGGCTGTGTTCTCCGACGCCGATCGCCATGCGTTGCATGTCGAGTTGGCCGATGAAGCCGTGCACATCGGTGCCTCCCCTGTAGGCGAAAGCTACCTTGTGGGCGACCGCATCATTGCGGCGGCCTTAGACACCGGCGCCGAAGCCATCCATCCAGGCTACGGTTTCCTCTCCGAGAACCCCGACTTCGTAGATGCCGTCGAAGCGGCCGGACTTGCCTTCATCGGCCCGTCGGCACGCGCGATCCGCGCCATGGGCCTCAAGGATGCGGCCAAAGACCTGATGGAGGAGGCGGGCGTACCCGTCGTTCCCGGCTATCAAGGTGCGAACCAAGACCCTGACTTCCTCGCCAACGAGGCCGCACAGATCGGTTACCCCGTTCTGATCAAGGCCCGTGCAGGCGGGGGTGGTAAGGGCATGCGCAAAGTGGATCGCCCAGAAGATTTTCGCGACGGTCTGGCCTCTGCAGTTCGCGAGGGCCAATCCGCATTCGGAGACCCACATGTTCTGATCGAGAAATTCATTACGTCTCCGCGGCACATCGAAGTGCAGGTTTTCGGGGACAACTACGGCAACGCAGTCCATCTGTTTGAACGTGACTGTTCGCTGCAGCGCCGTCACCAAAAGGTCATCGAGGAGGCCCCAGCCCCGGACATGACCGAAGAGGTGCGCGCGGCCATGACTGACGCCGCCGTAATGGCCGCAAAGGCCATCGACTATGCGGGCGCGGGCACCATCGAGTTCATCGTCGACGGATCAGGTCCGCTGCGCACAGACGGCTTTTGGTTCATGGAAATGAACACGCGCCTTCAGGTCGAACACCCCGTGACGGAAGCCATCACCGGCGTCGATCTCGTGGAGTGGCAACTGCGCGTGGCCGCAGGGGAGCCTCTGCCTGTTGCGCAATCCGACCTGTCGATCAACGGGCACGCGTTTGAGGCACGCCTCTACGCCGAAGACCCCGTGAACGGCTTTTTGCCAGCGACAGGGACACTCGACCACCTCTCCTTCTCAGACGCCGCCCGCAATGACACAGGCGTGCGCACCGGCGACAACATCAGCCCGTTCTACGATCCGATGATTGCTAAGGTCATCACCCATGGCGAAGACCGCTCCGAGGCGCTCGGGCGGTTGGTCCATGCGCTGCGCGGCACCCATGTTGCGGGAACCACGACCAACGCCGAGTTCCTCACCACGCTGGCACTGCACGAAGGATTTCAGACATGCCAGTTCGATACCGGACTGATCGAGCGCGATCACGACGCGCTGACAACTTCCGCGCCGACCTCCGAAATCCATCTGGCCTTTGCAGCCATTGCGGGCCTCGGCATTGATCCCCAAAACCCCCGTTTAGGTTGGCGCCTTTGGGGGGACGCATCGCATCACGTTCTCTTACGCCAAGGCCCTGAACTTCACGAACGCCGCTTGATCTTGCATGCGGATGGGGCAATCACCTTGGCCGGTGGCGAAGAGGCTCTAACCCTGCGTAATCTTACCCTCGAGGGGGCGCATGTCCGCGCCCGCACTGGCCCAACGAATGCGCAAGTTGAAGCCTGGATCATCCTCACACCAACTCCAGATGGGCTCTCGGCTTCTGTCCGTACGGGCGGCACTGTCCGTGATCTCCTGCTCTTTGATCCACGGGCGGGCCGCGCCGCCGATCTTGATCAGGGGCACGCGGTGGTGGCGCCCATGACAGGCACGATTGTGGCACTCGATGCCGCAGTCGGAGACACGGTGGCGGCGGGCGAAAAGCTCGGCGTCATCGAGGCGATGAAGATGGAAACCGCGCTGACCGCGCCACGCGCGGGCCGTATCGCCAGTGTGCTCTGCGCGGCGGGCAGTCAGGTCGAAGGCGGCGCTATCCTTGTCACACTTGAAGACGAGGAGACCACATGAGCGACCATATTCGTGTCTACGAAGTAGGCCCCCGCGACGGCTTGCAAAACGAAAAGGCCCTTATCCCGACGACGGCGAAGATCGGGCTTGTCGACATCTTGTCAACGGCGGGGTTCGAGAAGATCGAAGCCACAAGTTTCGTCTCCCCCAAATGGGTGCCGCAACTGGCCGATGCGCGCGATGTCATGGATGGGATCTCTCGGGTGCCGACTGTGGACTATGCTGTTTTGACCCCGAACCTCAAAGGCTTCGAAATGGCACGCGCGGCGGGTGCGGACGAAGTTGCGATCTTCGCGTCCGCCTCCGAAGGGTTCAGTCAACACAACATCAACTGCTCCATTTCCGAGAGCCTTGAGCGGTTCACCCCCCTCATGGACGCCGCCCGCGATGCGGGCATCCCTGTGCGCGGCTACGTCTCCTGCGTGGTGGCCTGTCCCTATGATGGCGCTGTCGCACCCGAAGCTGTGCGTGATGTGGCTCACGCTCTCAAACAGATGGGCTGTTACGAGATCTCCCTCGGCGACACCATCGGAGCTGGCACTCCCGAAAGCGTGTCTCGAATGCTCAAGACAGTGCTCGAACGCATTCCTGCGCAGAGCCTCGCGGGACACTTTCACGACACGGGCGACACCGCGCTCGGCAATGTAGAGGCATCTCTTGATCTCGGCTTGCGCACATTTGACAGCGCGGTCGGCGGCCTGGGTGGTTGCCCCTATGCCCCTGGCGCGAAGGGGAACCTTTCGACCCTTACCTTGGTGGAGCGCCTAGCCTCACTCGGCTACGACACGGGCATTGACATAGACGTCCTGCGTGCTGCTGAACGCCTTGTAAGCGACATGACCAAACTGACAGTATGAGGACACGACCATGAGCTATGAAACAGTGCGCCTGACCATAGACGCGCGTCAGGTTGCGACCGTCACTCTTGCCCGCTCCGCCAAACACAATGCGATGGACGCAGTAATGATCGCGGAGTTGACCGCCGTCGCCGAACGGCTCGCCAACGATGAAAACGTGCGGGTTGTTGTGTTGGAGGCAGAGGGCAAGACTTTCTGTGCGGGAGGAGACCTTGGCTGGATGCGAGCGCAGGCCAATAAGGACCGCGCTGGCAAGATGGAGGAGGCGATGACTTTGGCCCGCATGTTGGGCTGTTGGAACGCTCTACCCAAACCCGTAATCGGGCGCGTCCACGGCGCGGCCTATGGGGGCGGACTGGGGCTGATCTGCGTCTGTGACATCGTCATCGCCGAAGACGCGGCCCGGTTCGCGCTCACTGAAACACGCCTCGGCTTGATCCCCGCAACCATCGGTCCGTTCGTGGTGAGCCGCCTTGGTGCGTCTTTCGCGCGTCAGGTCTTTTTCAACTCGAAACCTTTTGATGTGGGCTTTCTGATCCGCGCAGGTGTCGTGGCGAAAGCTTGCCCTGCGGCTCATCTCGACGATGCAGTTGAGGCCGAAGTCGTGCAGTTTCTGCAATGCGCACCGGGAGCGGTGGCCGAGGCCAAGGCGCTCTGCCTTGCGCTTGGTGGAGCCGATCCCATCGCTGCTGCGGCGTTCTCTGCGTCGGCATTGGCCGACCGTTGGGAAACCACCGAAACCCGTGACGGCATCGCCGCCTTCTTTGCAAAGGAAGAACCAGCATGGCGCAACGGAAGCACAGATGCGTAAGATTTTCTGCACCGCCTCCGAGGCCCTTGGCGGGCTTTTGACCGACGGCATGTTGATTGCGTCAGACGGGTTTGGGCGCGGCATCGTTTAATTTGCGGGTCGCGATCAATGAAGCGATGACGCCCCAGTTTGCGGCTCCGGCGCCCGCGAAGAGCAGTCTAATCGGGAGCTGCAAGCTGAACGGGGCGAACCTCATGCATATTTCATATGGGTATCTTCATGAGTTTTCCGGCGGGCAAAGACAACGGGTCTGCATCGCACGCGCGCTGACCCTTGAGCCAAATTTGATCGTTGCTGACAAAGCGGTATCTGCGCTCGACGTCTCCGATCAGTTTGGCCCATTCGCCACCCAGAACATTCCGGCGACCGTGAACGAAGCGCCCTGCATCCTGGACGGTCTGCTCATGAACGAGGTCGGGCGAAAAATCAAAGAACAATACGCCGTCGCCGGAGGCTTCACGGATCACGTCTTCGCCGTCACTGCGCTGCTGTCATATCGGTTTATGCCCCGCATCCGCGATCTGCTGTCCAAAAGGCTCTATCTTTCGACCCAGCTGCAGCCCCAAAGCAATTGCAGGGCCTGATTGGCGGCAAGATCAGGGAGAAGGTGGCATTCCGCTCTCAGTACTCAAAGAAACATTTTTCACACATAAACGCAATAAAAACACATTTTTCGAGTGACGAGAACAAAATTCATGGATATCAAGCTCCGTAGCAGGAAGTCACGCTAAGGAACGAAATTCATGTCATCCGACCAAGGAGTACATTTTTCGGGACCGAGGACCGTTTTTCAGGAACGCCGCCTTCCGGAGACCGCCACCCTGGCAGGCTACGGCGCACTGATCGACGCCTACGGATTGTCTGTGCCCCTGCCACGCAAACTTTCGGCAATTGGGAGCCATCACCGGGTCGTTGAGGATGAGATATGGCGCATCCTGACGCCACGCCACGCCCCGAGTACAGACTTAGATGGCCACCTCACCTTCGCGCTCAAGTACGAAGGGCTCGATCTGGCCGTCCTCACGACGCTGTTCGCGGCCACCGGGCCTGACGCCATTGTTGACATCGTGCGCAACAAGCCGACCGGCAGCTACGCAAGGCGCATCTGGTTTCTGTATGAATGGCTAACAGGCAGCCGATTGAATCTGCCAGATGCAGAGGGCGGTCGCTACGTGCCAGTCGTTGATCCCGAACAGCAGTTCGCGACAGAAGGTGAAAACGCGCCCCGATACCGCTTGAAAAACAACCTGCCGGGGACGAGAGATTTCTGCCCACTGGTCTTTCGCACGCCAAGACTCGAAGAATTCATCGCGATGGACCTGGCCAGTCGCGCCCGTGCGGTCATCGCTGACGTCCCCCGGGACTTGCTTGCGCGCACGGCTGCATTCCTTCTGCTCAAGGACTCGCGGTCCAGCTACGCCATCGAAGGCGAGCGCCCGCCACAAGACCGCATTCAGCGATGGGGTCGTGCGATCGGCGAAGCCGGGCGCAAACCGCTCGACCGCGATGAGTTGCTACGATTGCAACAGATCGTCATCGGTGATGCCCGGTTCATCAAGCTGGGTTTTCGCGACGAGGGCGGTTTTGTTGGCGAGCATGACCGCGAAACACGGATGCCGTTGCCTGATCACATAAGTGCCCGACATGAAGATCTTCCGTCCCTGACCGATGGGATGATCGCGTTTGATCAGGGCGCGTCTCGGCACTCCGACCCGATCGTGTCCGCTGCAATCCTTGCATTCGGTTTTGTCTACATCCACCCGTTTGAGGACGGCAATGGCCGACTGCACCGCTACCTGATCCATCATGTTCTGGCGGAACGCGGTTTCAACCCGCCAGGGGTTGTCTTCCCGGTGTCCGCCGCGATCTTTGAGCGCATAGATGAGTATAGAACGGTCCTTGAGAGCTATTCCGCACGGCTGCTACCGTTGATCGAGTGGGAGCCGACGGAGAAATTCAACGTTCAGGTCTTGAATGACACAGGCAATTTCTACCGCTTCTTCGACGCGACCCCACATGCAGAGTTTCTCTATTCATGCGTCCAAAAGACAATCGAAGAAGACCTGCCGTCAGAGACGGCGTTCCTACGAAATTACGATGCGTTCCGCGGCCAGATCGAAGCCATTGTTGATATGCCTGCCCGCACCATTGATCTTTTGTTCCGCTTCCTCCAACAGAACGGCGGTACCCTGTCGCATCGTGCCAGAGCCATTGAGTTCAAGGCGTTGACCGACGAAGAAACGGCGCGGATTGAACGCGCATATGCTGAAACAATGATGGTGCCGCATTAACTCTTTCGTTCCGGGAATGGCCCGGGCTTTAGGAAACTCAGGGGGATTGCCACGTCAGCAGCTATGGGTCCAAATAGGGTGATTTGTGTAAAACCACTGTAGGGAGCTGAGACTTGGCTATGACCACCCGGCTCGCGCAATTTGAAGGCTGCGCAGGTGGCCATAGCCCCTCAATCAGCGTCATTCCGAAGGTGTTATGGCGCAGAATTTATCGCCAAGAAAGTGCGCGCCTACGCAAATCAGAAGACAGAAGCCAAAATTGGGTCCGGGTTGCAGTCGATCTAGCAAGGTCAGCCGAACACCATGACAAAGCCGTCAAGACCTGCATCAAGCACTTTCACGAATAACAAGCTTGCCCAGAAAATGGCGGAGCTGCTCGTTTTCGGCCGTTCCTTTCAGAACGTCGACCAATCCTTCAGCCATTGCCGAGAGGGGTTGGCGATATGTGGTCAATTTGTAATTCGCGCTATCGGCTTGAGGAATGTCATCAAACCCGATGACGGCGATATCTTCGGGGACGCGGAGCCCCAGTTTCGTGCGGATTGCATCAACGGCCCCAACGGCAAGCGCATCGTTTTCGCAAACGATGATATCAACGTTATTCAATGCCGAGTGATCCGTAAAATAACCTACAACCTGATCATACGCCAACTGCGGATCGTAGCGGGTCACTGAAACAAAATCCGGCGTCGCGCCGAATGCCTCCTGCCAGCGTTTGAGAAATGTCTCCTTGCGCCCCAAATGTGCCGACGTTGACTGCGGACCCGCAAGAAAGAGCGGCTTTCGATAGCCTTTCTCTACGATGTAATCCGTGATTTCGTTCATTGCCGCACGGTCGTCACAGCAGATCGAAATCGTATCGGGGTTCTCGGAACTGCGTGCGAAGACGATCAACTTACGCACGCGGCGCGCCCCCAAGGCGGTCGCGAGGCTGCGATCCGTGAATTGTATGCCGATGAGAACCGCGGCATCTACACGCCTTTGACTGGCATTGAGCAATGCAGCAGACGTGTCCTCTTCATCGAAGGTGTTCACCAGAAGCGTGTCCAAGCCGTTCTTGCGCAGAACTCGGGTTAATCTTTCCAACATGACAAGTTTGTGCGGATTGGCGAAATCGTCGATCAACAGACAGACAAGATTGCTGCGATCGGAGGCGAGGCTTGAGGCCAGAAGATCGGGCACATAGCCTAATGTCTGCGCGGCCCCCATCACTTTTTCCCGACTTTTTCTCGAGATTGAGGCGTCTTTTTTAAAGGCGCGATTGACCGTCCAGCGCGATACGCCTGCCAGCTTTGCGACATCGTCTGCGGTCACTGTCTCGTCCGACCTCTGGTTTTCTATCTGGCTCATTCGGCCCTCCGTTCATCTGAGTGTATCGCGATGGGGTCGAAAAAGACAATGTATTTGCACGCGCGTGCAATTTATTCTTGCACGCGCGTGCAGGTTGCCGTTATGACTCCATACATACCCAAGATTCGGGAAAGGGAGGATGTATGTTGAAGGTTGGACTTCTCGGTGCGGGACGGATTGCGACAGTGCACGCAAAAGCCATCACCGCACACCGCAAGAGCACACTTGTGGCGGTTTCGGACATGATTGCCGAAAACGCAAAACAGCTCGCAGCGAACTTTGGTTGCGAGGTGCGCACCACGGACGAAATCATTGGCGATCCGACGATTGACGCGGTGCTCATTGCGACATCGACCGATACGCATTCGGATTTGATTGAGCGCGCAACCGCCGCCGGCAAAGCGGTGCTGTGCGAAAAACCTGTTGATCTCAGCCTTGAGCGGGCCCGCGCCTGTCAAGCGGCGGTCGCTCAGTCTGGCCGACCAGTCATGATCGGCTTTAACCGCCGCTTTGATCCGAACTTCTCGGCCGTAAAAGCCGCGCTGGCTGGCGGTGAGATCGGCAAAGCAGAACTGTTGTCAATCACGTCGTTTGATCCATCCCCGCCACCAGTTTCTTATATCAAAGTGTCTGGCGGGTTGTTTCGTGACATGATGATCCATGATTTCGACATGGCAACCTTCATTATGGGGGAGGCACCTGTCAGCATTTCTGCCGTTGGCTCGTCTATCGTAGACCCCGAGATCGGGATTGCGGGTGATGTTGATACCGCAGTGGTGACGATGACATATGCCGACGGCCAAATTGCCGTGATCAAAAACTCGCGGCGCGCCGTTTATGGCTATGATCAACGTCTCGAACTGCTGGGCTCGGAAGGGCTGCTTCAGGCGCAAAACATGCTGGAAAACACCATGGTGAAATCCACAGTGGCGGGCGTGACCGGAGCCAAGCCGACCTACTTCTTCCTCGAACGCTACATGCCAGCATACGAGGCGGAATGGGCCGCATTTGTCGAAGCTGTTGAGACAAAATCGGCGTTCCCTGTCACCCTTGAGGATGGCGTGACGGCTTTGGCAATGGCTGAGGCTGCAAATCGGTCGTTAGAGTTTGGTCGGGCGGTCTTGCTGGAGGAGGTTGCGCCAGTCTTGGCGTAACAGCGAGCGCTCGAAACAGATTTCTCCGACCGACAAAGGCCGGGGATACGAAATCCGGTACAGCCGGATGAACGCGGGGCCTCGCCCCAAATAATCAGTGGAACCTAAGGGAGGAGATCCATGAAAAAATTTGTAAAAGCTGCTCTGGCCGCGAGCGCATTGGCGTTCGCAACGCCAGTTCTGGCACAGGACATCGTCGTTGTCGCACATGGTCAGGCCAACGATCCGTTTTGGTCGGTTGTAAAAAATGGTGCCGAACAAGCGGCCAAGGACGCCGGCGTTAACGTCGACTACCGCTCGCCGGAAACGTTTGACATGGTCGCCATGTCACAACTCATCGACGCTGCCGTAAATCAGGAACCCGCTGGTCTGATCGTGTCAATTCCCGACGCAGATGCGCTCGGGCCATCAATCCAACGGGCTGTTTCGGCTGGTATTCCGGTCATCTCGATCAACTCCGGCTCGGATGTCTCCAAGGGCCTTGGTGCCCTTTTGCATGTGGGTCAGGACGAGTTCGATGCGGGGAAATCCGCGGGTGCGAAGCTGGCTGAGATGGGTGGCAAGACAGCAATCTGTGTGAACCAAGAAGTCGGCAATGTCTCGCTTGACCTGCGCTGCGAAGGTTTCGCTGAAGGTTTTGGTGGCTCTGTGACCGTCTTGCCAACCAGCAACGATCCAGCGGAGATCGAAGCCAAGGTCGCCGCAGCTCTGTCTTCGGATACCGCTATTGACACTGTGATGGCCCTCGGTGCCTCGACTGCGGGCGAGCCTGCAGTGGCCGCGGCCAAAGCATCTGGTCGTGACGTAAACGTTGCTTCGTTCGATATGTCGGCCAGCTTCCTTCAGTCCATCATTGATGGCGATGCCGCTTTTGCGATCGACCAGCAGCAGTTCTTGCAGGGCTATCTGTCCGTTAACTTCATGGCGCTGCATGCCAAATTTGGCCTGATGCCCGGCGGCAATGTTCCCTCGGGTCCGAACCTGATTACGGCTGACAAGGCTGCTCAGGTTATCGAACTGTCGGCAAAGGGCATCCGCTAACTCCGGATGACACCAAGCACAAGAACGGAGCGGCGCAAAAGTGCCGCTCCACTTGAAAAAGGGAGGTCAGAATGAATGATACCGTCCAAAGCGCTGCGGACGAACGGCTCAAGGCCGAACCGTTATTTGCGCAATTGATCAAACGTCCGGAACTTGGGGCCGTCGCGGGCGTCATACTGGTTGTAATTTTCTTTTCCATCACCGCTGACAGCTCGATGTTCAGCCTGTCGGGTATCATAAACTTTATGACCCCCGCATCCCAGTTGGGCATTCTGGCCATTGGTGCGGCGATGTTGATGATCGGCGGGGAATTCGATCTGTCTATTGGCTCTATGGTGGCCTTTTCGGGTTTGTTTTTCGGTGTCTGTGCGGTCACATGGCACTTGCCGCTGATCGTCGCCATTCCGCTGACATTTATCTTTGCGGGCGCTGTTGGCGCGTTGAGCGGAAATCTTGTTATTCGCTCGGGTTTGCCGTCGTTTATTGTCACTCTGGGCTTTTTGTTCATCCTGCGCGGCTTGTCGCTTGTCGGGCTGAAATGGGCCACAGGTGGCTCGACACAGTTGCGCGGTGTACGTGAAGCGGTCGAAAACGATTGGCTGGCACCGGTCTTTTCCGGGGACGCCTTTCCGGGGCTGTTTGCGAAGCTCGCCGATATGGGCCTTGTGGCAACCTTCAATAATGGCACGCCAAAAGTGCCTGGCATCCCAGTCGAAATCCTCTGGTTTGTCGCTATCGCTCTGATCGCCACCTATGTGCTTTTGCGCATGCCGGTCGGAAACTGGATCTTCGCCGCTGGTGGGGACCGGACCGCGGCCTCGAACTCCGGTGTTCCGGTCAACAAGGTCAAGATTTCGTTGTTCATGCTGACCGCATGTTGTGCGGCATTGGTGGCCATCATCACCGTGATGGATGCGGGCTCCACAGACGCACGGCGCGGATTTCAAAAGGAATTTGAGGCGATTATCGCAGCAGTGGTTGGGGGGTGTTTGCTGACTGGCGGGTATGGATCGGCCATCGGCGCGTTCTTTGGGTCGATCATTTTCGGCATGGTCGTTATCGGGCTGACCTATACCAACTTCGATCAGGACTGGTTTCAGGTGTTTCTCGGCGGAATGTTGTTGATCGCCGTGATGTTCAACAATGCCATCCGCAAACGAGTGACGGGAGAGCGCTGAGATGACACAAGACACCAAGTTCCATCATGGCGACGCCACACAAAACGACAGTCCGATTGTCGAAATGAAAAACATTGAAAAGCATTTCGGGAATATCATCGCTCTTGCCGGGGTCAGCTTTGATGTTCGGCCCGGAGAATGCCACTGTCTTTTAGGTGATAACGGTGCGGGCAAGTCGACCTTCATCAAAACAATGTCGGGCGTGCACCGACCGACAAAGGGCGAAATCCTGTTTGAAGGCAAACCGTTGAATTTCGCCACCCCGCGTGACGCGATGGAGGCCGGGATTGCGACCGTGTTCCAAGATCTGGCGATGATCCCATTGATGAGCGTGACACGAAATTTTTTCATGGGACGCGAGCCTACGACAGGACGGGGGCTGATGAAGCGGTTTGACGTGGCCAAAGCCAATGAAGTGACCGTCAAAGCCATGCGTGAGATGGGCATCAACCTGCGCGGTCCCGATCAAGCCGTCGGCACGCTGTCCGGGGGTGAACGTCAGACCGTCGCCATCGCGCGCGCTGTCTACTTCGGGGCCAAGGTTCTGATCCTTGATGAGCCGACCTCGGCGTTGGGTGTTCGCCAGACGTCAAATGTGCTGGCAACCATCGACAGGGTGCGCAAACAGGGCATCGGCGTTGTCTTTATCAGCCACAATGTGCGTCATGCGCTGGCTGTTGGCGACCGGTTCACAGTGCTCAATCGAGGTAAAACCTTGGGGACAGCCAAGCGGGGAGAAATTACTCCCGAAGAGCTTCAAGACCTCATGGCGGGCGGTCAAGAAATGGCCGCACTCGAAGGGTCGCTTGGTGGCACCATTTGAACTCCTCCCGGGATGGGCTGCGTGCGCGCAGCTCATTCCCGGAGAGTTTGCCAAGCCCTTGGACAGTCAGGCGCGGAACGACCTTCCGAACGCACTCTAGGAAATTGTGTGTAAAATGTACAAAATGCCGGATAAATCGCTTGGTGTGGCCCTGATTGGCACAGGCTTTATGGGAAAGTGCCATGCGCTGGCATGGCGTCAGGTTGCGGCGGTGTTCGGAGGCGAACCGCCCCGGCTGGAAATTCTGAGTGATGTCACAAAAGACTCCGCCATGCGTTTTGCTCGCCAGTTTGGATTTCAGCGAAGCACCGATGATTGGCAGGCCGCCATTGCCGATCCTGCGGTCGACGTGGTGTCGATCACAACGCCCAATGGTCTGCACCGACCGATGGCAGAGGCCGCGCTGAAGGCTGGCAAGCATGTCTGGCTGGAAAAGCCGATGGCACTGACGCTGAAAGATGCCGAAGCAATGACCGCCTTTGCCGCGCGAAATCCCGATCAGGTGACGCTCCTTGGATATAATTATCTGCGCTCACCGGCCTTTCAGATGGCGCGCAAAATACTGGCGGAGGGGGGGATCGGCGCGCCGCTGGCCTTTCGCGGGGTCTATGACGAGGACTACAGCGCTGATCCGGACCTGCCTTGGTCATGGCGAATGACGAAAAAAGCGGGCGGTCTTGGGGCGCTTGGTGATCTTGGGTGCCACTTGGTCAGCGTGATGATCCAGCTGATGGGGGATGTGTCCGAACTGACCGCCCAGACCCAGATCGCCATTCCCTTGCGGCACTCTCCCGAGGGCCCCAAGGCGGTGGAAAATGAGGACAGTGCGCTGGCGTTGATCCGCTTTGCCTCCGGCGCGCAGGGCGTGTTTGCGACCTCTCGGGTCGCACGCGGGCGCAAGTGCCGCTTGCAATGGGAAGTGCAAGGATCCGATGGCACGATCATCTTCGATCAAGAGAATATGAACGAACTTTGGGTCCACAAAACAGATGAGGCGGGCTTTACCCGCCACCTGAGCGGGCCGGAGCAACCCGATTACGCGGCCTTCTGTCCTGCCCCGGGCCATAATTTCGGTTTCAACGAGCAAAAAGTGATCGAGGCCCGCGACTTGATCCGGGCCATAGCGGGCGATGCGCCCTGCGGTCCTGATTTTGCCGAGGGCCTGAAAATCGAAAAAATCATTCACGCGATGGCGACCTCGAACGGTCGCCCGGTGGCGCCTTAAGGAGAGAGACATATGACCAAGCTTGACGTAATCACGATTGGCCGCGCGGGCGTAGACCTCTATGGGTCTCAGATCGGCGGACGGCTCGAGGATATGGGGTCATTTGACAAGTATATCGGGGGCTCTCCAACCAACATCGCTTGCGGTACTGCACGTTTGGGCCTGAAGTCTGGCCTGATCACGCGCGTTGGTGATGAGCATATGGGCCGCTTCATCCGTGAAGAGTTGGAGCGTCATGGCGTCTCGACCCAAGGTGTCAAAACCGACAGCGAGCGTCTGACTGCGTTGGTGATCCTTGGCATCCGCGATGAGACGCAATTCCCTCTGATTTTCTACCGTGAGAACTGCGCGGACATGGCGCTGTGTGAGGAGGACATCGACGAGGCTTTCATCGCGTCAGCGCGATCGGTCCTTGCGACTGGCACCCATCTGAGCCACCCGCGCACAAAGGCCGCCGTCATCAAGGCGTTGAAACTGGCGCGTCAGCACGGATTGAAGACGGCGCTGGATATTGACTATCGCCCAAACCTTTGGGGACTGGCCGGTCATGGCGATGGCGAAAGCCGCTTCGTCGAAAGCGCTGAGGTCACGGCTAAGCTGATGGAGACGCTGCATTACTTCGACCTGATTGTCGGGACGGAAGAAGAATTCCATATCGCGGGTGGCTCGACCGATACGATCAAAGCGCTGCGTGCCGTGCGCGAGGTCTCGAAGGCGACGCTGGTGTGTAAGCGCGGAGCGGACGGTGCGGTGGCGTTTGACGGTGATATTCCTGACAGTCTGGACGATGGCCAGACCGGGCCAGGCTTTCCGATTGAGGTGTTTAATGTTCTGGGCGCGGGCGACGGTTTCTTTTCGGGGCTGCTCAAAGGCTGGCTTGATGGTGAAGATTGGTCGACCACTCTGAAATATGCCAATGCCTGTGGGGCTTTTGCGGTCAGTCGGCACGGCTGTACCCCGGCCTATCCAAGCTGGGATGAGCTACAGTTCTTCTTTGATCGCGGTATCGTGCGCAAAGACCTACGCAATGACGTCGAATTGGAACAGGTGCATTGGGCCACAAATCGGCATGGCGACTGGTCGAGCATACGCACCTTCGCCTTTGATCACCGCCTGCAACTTGAAGAGATGGACGGCTACTCGAAAGACAAAGGCAGCCTGTTCAAAGAGCTTTGCCTCGCGGCGGCGCTCAAGGTCCAGAATGGTCAGCCCGGGTATGGTATCTTATGCGACAATCGCATTGGACGGTCCGCCCTGCACGCCGCGTCCGGCTCTGGCCTGTGGATCGGTCGCCCGACCGAGCTGCCGGGGTCGCGCCCGATTGCGTTTGAAGAGGACCTTGGGCTTGATCTCGGCCGTTTCAAAGAATGGGCCCGCGAGAATGTGGTAAAGCTTTTGGTTTTTTGCCACCCAGACGACACACCCGAAACCCGCGCGTTGCAGGAAGGTCGCGTCAAGCGCCTGTTCACGGCGGCGCGCCGCAACACTCTTGAATTTCTGCTGGAGGTGATCCCCTCCAAGGTCGCCCCCGTGGATGACACCACAAGCGCGACCCTGATCCAGCAGTTCTACGATGCGGGTGTTTACCCTGACTGGTGGAAACTTGAGCCGTTTAATACGGACGCCGCATGGCAAAACGCGGTGGCCGCGATCGAACGCAATGATCCGCGGACGCGAGGGATCGTTGTGCTGGGTCTGGACGCGCCCGAGGCCGAACTCGCGCAGAGCTTTGCTTTGGCTGCCAAACAGCCGCTGGTCAAAGGCTTTGCCGTCGGCCGGACGATCTTTGGTGACGCGGCACGGGCTTGGATGAAGGGCGAGATGAGCGATGCGGAGGCCGTGACACAGATGGCGACACGCTATGAGGCTCTGTGTTCGGTGTGGGACAAGGCACGGGCAGATGCTCGTCTAAATATGGAGTGATCTGATGAGCGGAACAATCCGACTGACCGCCGCGCAGGCCATGGTAAAATGGCTGAGCGTGCAACTCACTGAAGAGGGTGACCGATTTATCGACGGCATTTGGGGGATTTTCGGTCATGGTAATGTGGCGGGGCTCGGTGAGGCCTTGCAAGACGCGGGCAACAGTTTCCCGACATGGCGTGGCCAGAACGAGCAAACCATGGCACATGCAGCCATTGCCTATGCCAAGGGGCTGAAACGCCGCCGCGCACAGGCGGTGACCTCTTCCATTGGACCGGGCGCCACCAACATGGTGACCGCAGCCGCACTGGCGCATGTCAACCGTCTGCCGGTGTTGTTCATACCCGGCGATGTCTTTGCCAACCGCCGCCCTGATCCGGTTTTGCAACAGATCGAAAGCTTTGAGGATGGCACCGTTTCGGCCAATGATTGCTTCAAACCCGTGGTGCGCTACTTCGACCGGATCACCCGACCTGAACACCTTTTGACGTGCTTGCCGCGCGCCCTGACGGTGATGACTGACCCGGCCAACTGTGGGCCTGTCTGCCTCGCCTTCTGTCAGGATGTGCAAGCCGAGGCCTACGACTATCCGGTTGAATTCTTTGAACCCAAAGTCTGGCGCGTGCGCCGCCCCGAGCCGGACAATCTCGAACTCGCCGAAGTGGTCTCGATGATCAAATCCGCCTCCAATCCGGTTATCGTCTGCGGCGGGGGCGTGATCTATTCCGATGCTGAGGCCACTCTCGCTGCGTTCGCCAGCACGCACAACATCCCTGTCGTTGAAACGCAGGCCGGCAAGTCTGCGTTGGCGCAGGCTCACCCGATGAACTTTGGCGCGAGCGGTGTGGACGGCTCTGCCGCCGCCAACGCCGTTTCGAAAGATGCGGATCTGGTCATCGGTGTGGGGACCCGGTTTCAGGATTTCACCACCGGGTCGTGGACGTTGTTTGAAAAGCCCGGTCGCAGGCTGGTGTCGATCAACGTGGCGGCCTATGACGCGGTCAAACATGGTGCAATTCCGATGGTCTCGGACGCCAAAGTGGCGCTGGAAAAGATCTCCGCCGCCCTGGGTGATCACAAAGCCCCCGTGGTCGATGCCGCATGTCGGACAGAGTGGTTGGCCGCCGTCACGGCCCATTGTTTGCCGCGCGAGGCCACACAAGACGGTCGCCCTCTGGATGCCGAGGTGATCGGCGCGGTTCAGCGCGCGACGGGGGAGGACGCCATCGCGATGTGTGCCGCGGGCACCATGCCGGGAGCGCTCAAGCTGCTGTGGCAACCATCCCAAGGCGGCTATCACATGGAATACGGCTATTCTTGCATGGGCTACGAAGTTGCGGGCGCCATGGGGCTCAAATTGGCCCGACCCGAGCGCGACGTGATCTGTTTTGTCGGTGACGGATCCTACATGATGGCAAATTCGGAACTGGCTACGGCGGTGATGCGCAAGGTGCCTTTCACGGTGATTTTGACAGACAACCGTGGCTACGGCTGTATCAACCGCCTGCAAACGCTCGGCTGTGGTGGCGCGCCGTTCAACAACATGTATGCCGATTGCAATGTCGAGGCCCAGCCCGAGATTGATTATGTTGCCCATGCGGCCTCGATGGGGGCCTATGCGGTCAAGGCCGAGAGCATCGCCGATTTGGAAGTCCAGATTGCACATGCCCGCAGTCGCGACATTCCAACCGTCATCGTGATCGAGACCACCGCCGAGGAGGGTCCGGGTTTCGGCGCTGCGGGGCATTGGTGGGATGTCGCTGTTCCGGCAGTGAGCAAAACGGAAAAATCGCGTGCCGCCTATGCCGACTACCTTGAAAACATGACCCGCCAACGGCTGATAAACTGACACCCCGGCGGGCATTCCGCCAAAGGAGAGACAACCGATGATCCAGTTCGGGACCAATCCCATTGCATGGGCAAACGACGACGACCAAACCCTTGGCGCCGATATTCCGACCGCACGTATCCTGGACGAGGCGGGTCGGCAGATCGGCTTTGACGGAATCGAGAATGGCCACCGCTGGCCGCAGGATGACCCAGAGGCTCTGCGTGTGCTTTTGGCCGAATACGGGCTCGTCTTTATCTCGGGCTGGCACTCGCTCAACCTGCTTTCGCATTCGATCGAGGACGAGAAAGCTGCAATCCAGCCGCATTTGGACAAGCTCAAGCACAACGGCTGCAAGGTCTGTATTGCATGCGAAACGTCGAATTCGGTTCAGGGGCTGGATCTGCCGCTGTCGGATCGCCCGGTGCTTGATCGTGCCAGTATGGCCGAGTTTGCGGCTAAGGTGGAAGAGATTGCGCAATATTGCTCCGATCAGGGGATTGATCTCGTCTATCACCACCATATGGGCACTGTCGTGCAGTCGCCTGAGGATATCGACGCCTTCATGGCGGCCACGGGGCCTGCGACGAAGCTTCTGTTTGATGCCGGTCACTGCTTTTTTGGTGGCGGCGATCCTGAGGTGGTGTTGCGCAGACATATCGGCCGTGTCCGCCATTTTCACGCCAAGAACGTCCGCCCCGTGATCCGGGACAAGGTCGAGGGAGATGCGCTGTCGTTCATGGATGGCGTGCGTGCCGGGGTCTTTACCGTGCCAGGCGATCAGGAAGGAGGGGTGGATTTTGCACCGCTTCTGAAAATCCTCGCCGAGCATGAATATGACGGCTGGATCGTCATCGAGGCCGAACAGGACCCCGATCAGCGCAATCCGCTTCTCTACCAGACCCTTGGTCTGGCCACTCTCAAACGGCTCGCACGCGACGCCGGTTTATTCGACGGAGGCGCACATGCCTGATCTTTTGAAACGTCCGTTTGGAACGCACGGAAAAGTGCATCAGATCACGCCCACGTCGGCGGGCTGGCGCTATGTCGGGTTTGACCTGTTCAAACTGCGTGCCGGTGAAAAGGCTTCGGACGCGACGGGCGAGACCGAGGTGATCGTTGTGATGGTTGAGGGGAAGGCCCGCTTCACCGCGGCGGGTCAGGACTGGGGTGAGCTTGGCCATCGCATGAATGTCTTTGAAAAGACCCCGCCGCATTGCCTGTATATGCCGAACGGAGAAGACTGGGAGGCAGAGGCCACGACGGATTGCACGATTGCGGTCTGTCGGGCGCCCGGTCACTCCGGGTACAAAGCGCGGCGGATCGGCCCCGATGGCATCACCCTGACCCAACGGGGCGAAGGGTCAAATTCCCGGTTTATCAACAACATCGCAATGGAGAATGAGGATTATTGCGATAGCCTTTTGGTGACCGAGGTTTTCACCCCAGCCGGCAATTGGTCGTCATATCCCTCGCATCGTCATGACGAAGACGACTTCCCGAATATCACCTATCTTGAGGAAACCTATTACCACCGGATCAACCCGGTGAATGGTTTTGGGATTCAGCGGGTCTATACAGACGATTTGCAGCTCAATGAGACGATGGCGGTTCATGATGGCGACGTTGTTTGCGTGCCGCGTGGCCATCATCCTTGCGGTGCACCGCATGGGTTCGAGATGTATTACCTGAACGTCATGGCTGGGCCGCTGCGCAAATGGCGGTTTATCGCAGCCCCTGAAGTTGAACACCTTATGTAATCCGCCTTTGGGTGGTCCCGGAGATATGAATATGACCCAACCTTTTGCACTGGCTGCATGCGCCGAAATGCTGTGGCAGGACAAGCCGATTGAATGGCGCGCATCGCGCCTCAAAGAGATGGGATTTGGAGTTGGCCTATGGAATTGGCCCGACCATGATCTCGCCAAGCTGGAAGCCACGGGGGCGAACTTCACGATCATGAATGGCTACCTCCAAGGCCGCTTGAGCGACGCAGAAGGTGCCCAAACCCTTCTCGCGTCGGCCCGTGAAACCGCTCACGTTGGCAAACGGCTTGGGGTTGATCGGCTTAATCTGCATGGCACCGGTCTGGGCGATGGCGGCATTCCGATCCCGCGTCATGGTGTGTTTTCCCCCGGCATGATGCAGCGTGCCATTGAGACGCTGCACCGCATTTGCGACATGGCCGAGGAAGAAGGCGTTACCTTCACACTGGAAAACCTGAATCCGCTGGATCACCCAGGGTGCCCTTTCGGGTCTACGGCTGATGTTTTGGCGCTGGTTTCAACCGTCAACCGCCCCCAACTGCGGATCAATCTGGACCTGTATCATACCCAAATTGGCGAAGGCGATCTGGTGCGGTGGTGCGCGGCTTGCTTGCCGTGGATCGGGGAAGTGCAAGTCGCAGACAATCCGGGCCGCTGCGAGCCGGGCACGGGCGAGATCAACTATGCGGGTGTTGCGCGGGCGCTCGACGAGATGGGATATCGTGGACCTGTTGGCATGGAGGCCTTTGCCGCCAACGATCCAGATGCCGCGCTTGCCGCTTTCCGCGCCGCATTTACAATATAATTATTTCCGGTTGGGACT
>TARA_R110001583_G_scaffold55764_1_pt1 | contig 92344 bp, 86 predicted proteins | sample TARA_R110001583 | Tara Oceans TARA_R110001583 (sample SAMEA4398432) | marine metagenome | biome: Polar Biome; feature: [MES] marine water layer (ENVO:01000295) within the mesopelagic zone...; material: water (ENVO:00002006), including particulate matter (ENVO:01000060) such as...... | reverse complement strand
TGTCCCTTTACTCATAATAGAAAAATTAAATATTAATTAAAGCGCAAATATAACTTTTTTTTATTTAATAAATTAAATTTTTATACGTTATCTTAAGGTTAAGAATTGTTCTCTAATGTATTGAGAATGAACTCATTTTTGAACCTAGGCAGTAGGGTCTGGTGTCATTCTTAAGTACGGTTTTATCTCAGTAACTCCCTTAGTAAACATTTCTTTAGCATCAACAGTAGATATCGCTGGGCTAACCACTACATCTTTACCGTGTTCCCAGTTAGCTGGTGTTGCAACTTTATGGTTTGCAGTTAACTGCAAAGAATCAATAACTCTTAATAATTCATAAAAGTTTCTACCTGTTGACGCAGGGTATGTTAAGGTAAGTTTTACACTTTTATCAGGCGCAATTATAAAAACCGAACGTACGGTAAGGTTGTTATCGGCATTTGGATGTATCATATCATACAAATGAGAAACTTTTTTATCTTCATCGGCTATAATTGGAAAATTAACTGTGGTATTCTGCACTTCGTTTATATCCTTGATCCACTCGGCATGAGACGCTGCGCCATCTACACTAAGAGCAATCATTTTTACATTTCTTTTATCGAATTCATCTTTGAATTTAGCCGCTGTTCCTAACTCTGTTGTGCATACAGGTGTGAAATCAGCAGGATGTGAGAATAAAATTCCCCAACTATCTCCTAAATAATCATATAAGTTAATGGTGCCCATTGAACTATCTGCGGTAAAATCTGGAGCTTTATCTCCTAATCGTATTGTTGCCATCTGTATGGTTTTTTAGTTAAACTGTTATATCCTATAAAATTACTAGAATATTAAACTACGCCTAAAAGTTTTTGGTTAAAAGTCTATTAAAATTTCTACTTTTAAATCATGGAAGATTTAGAAAAGTTAAGATATCCAATTGGTCATTTCAATTGTCCGGCTGAGATTTCAGAAGATGATATAAATTTATGGATTAATGTACTTGATAAGCTTCCCGAAAAGTTAACAAATCTCGTTGGTGAGTTCTCTGAAGTTCAATTAGATACTCCTTACAGAGAAGGAGGTTGGACGGTAAGACAGGTAATTCACCATTTGGCTGATAGCCATCATCATAGCTATACTCGTTTTAAATGGGCGCTGACCGAAAACAGACCTTTAATTAAAGCGTATTTTGAAAAAGAATGGAGCGAACTGTTTGATGCTAAAACAGCTCCGATAGAATTATCATTAAATTACCTAACCGCATTACATGCAAAATTAGTTTATCTGGTAAAAGGTATTTCGTCAGAGGATTTTAAAAAATATTATATTCATCCCGTGGGAAATGTCAATGTATCAGTAGCCGAAAATTTAGGTAAATACGCATGGCATAGTAATCACCATTTTGCACATATAAAGAATTTGGCTGTAAGAAACAATTGGTAATATTTCTACTGATTAAATTTTCTTCAATAATACAAACATTGGTTTTTCTTCCTCAATGACATTTTCAAAAGGAACTTTGGTGGTGTTAATTATTGAAAAATTATTGGCTAAATAGAAAGGTAGGGCGGGTCCGTTTTGCATAGATTCTAAAAATATTGCCTTTTTCGAAAGTTCTTTCGCCTTGTTTTCAATAAATTTTAGTGTTTCTCTGCCAATTCCTAAGCCAGTAAATTCTTTTAGAATATAAATTTTGTCTAAATATAGTGCTTGAGATTTACTCAATTCGGCAACGGCCATGTCTAAATTTATTTTTAAAAGTCCAACATAAATACCATCCAATTTTAGTAAATAGAGTACAGTATTTTTATCTTGTTCTTCTTTTAAAAGCACCTCTTTCGTGAAACTATTTTGAATATAAGTCGATGTGTCGCCATTTGGCCAAAGATGCCTGTAATGTTGATTATATGCCTTAGTGCCAATGGTAATATAGTTGTTATAGAGAGATGGAATTAATTGCTCAAATTGAACGTTATTCTTCATTTTAAATGCTAAATATAATTTAATACAAAATGGATATAGGAATCTATAAAATCTAAACTTTTGGTTTCCATTTAATATTGCAACCGATACTGGGCTTTTGATTTGAATCGATTTTCTTTCCAGACAATAAATTATCTATAGCGTTTCTAAGGTCTTTTCCATTTAAAGGGAGTTTATTACCTGGTCTAGAATCGTCTAATTGCCCCCTGTATACAAGCTTTAATTTACCGTTAAAAAGATAGAAATCTGGCGTGCAAGCAGCATTATAATCTTTCGCAACTTCTTGATGTTCATCATACAAATATGGAAATGTATAATTTTCGGCTTTTGCCTTTAGTCTCATAAAATGTGGCGCATCTTCCGGATAATTTTCAACATCATTACTAGAAATGGCAATAAACCTTATTCCCATGTTTTCATAATCTTTGGCTAATCTTGTAATTTCAGGATTTACATGTATAACAAAAGGGCAATGATTACAGATGAACATAATCACAGTGCCTTTCGACCCATTTAGGGCATGAAGATTCATCGTTTTTTGACTAACTGTGTCTAATAAACTAAACTCTGGTGCTACCGTGCCCAAAGCCAACATATTGCTTTCGGTTCTTGCCATACAATTATAAATTTTATGTTACTAAGTTAAGGAATAAAAAATCTTGTAATTGGTCTATACAATTGCTAAATTCAATAGACATTTAAAATTAATATTATGAAGAATTCATATCCATCCCTTTCAGTTGCGATTCAAGATTTACAAAAGGAGGGATACACGGCAGATTTTAACCTATGCAATGCAGGTGATGAACATAAACATAAAAAAAGTATTCATAAGGCAACTGAATTAGATGTCATTAAGTTTTATCGATTTGAGGGTATGAGCGACCCAGGCGATAATACTATTTTGTATGTTATAGAAACTACGACTGGAGAAAAAGGTTTATTAGTTGACGCTTACGGCATGTATGCAGGGAATGTTCCGCAAGATTTAATTAAAAAACTTAAAATCATTCAATGAGCGATACTATTAATTGGAACGATTTCAGTAAAATTGATATGAGAGTAGGAACTGTAGTTGCTGTTTTTAATTTTCCAGAAGCGCGAAATCCTTCTTATAAACTACATGTTGATTTTGGAGAAGAAATAGGCTTAAAGAAAACTTCTGCTCAGATTACCGATAAATATAAAAAAGAGGAGTTGATAGGACAGCAGGTTATTGCTGTTATCAATTTTCCAAAGAAACAAATAGCTAATTTTATGAGTGAATGTCTTATATTGGGTGCTGTTGAAAGTAGTTCAGTGGTTTTAATTCAGCCACAAATGGAAGTGCCAAACGGATTAAAAATTTCTTAGTTTATTGACTGAAAACCTTTTAGATAACGTTCATATTAATTTTGATACAGGTTCCCTATGGGTTATGAATCTTGTATTGGGTTTGGTTATGTTCGGTGTCGCTTTAGAAATTTCAATTAATGATTTTAAGCCATTATGGGTAAAGCCAAAAGCACTAATACTTGGCCTATTTAGTCAATTTATTTTACTTCCGGCGGTAACTTATCTTTTGATCGTTTTTATAGAACCCTTACCAAGCATTGCCTTGGGTATGTTTATGGTAGCTGCCTGCCCAGGTGGTAATATTTCTAATTTCATCTCTTATCTTTCTAAAGCAAATACAGCCTTATCTGTTAGCCTAACCGCTATAGCAACACTTTTGGCGATAGTAATGACCCCATTAAATTTTCATTTCTGGTCAATGCTCTATGCGCCAAGCTCGAGTTTAATACAAGATATTTCAATTTCACCTTTCGAAATGATTAAACTCGTATCGCTACTTTTGGGTTTGCCTTTGGTTTTAGGTATGTACGTGAATTACTATAGACCAACTCTAGCTAAAAGACTGGCTAAGAATTTAAAAGTGGTTTCATTGCTCTTCTTTATATTTTTGGTATTTATTGCATTGTATAATAATCGTGTAATTTTTATGGATTATATTATTTATGTTTTTTGGATTGTTTTAATTCATAATCTTATTGCTTTTTCAACAGGATATAGTGTTGGTAAATTATTTCGATTACAGGAAGATAGTGTTAAGTCTATCACCATTGAAACGGGAATACAGAATTCTGGCTTAGGCTTATTATTGATTTTCACTTTTTTTGATGGATTAGGTGGTATGGCACTACTTGCTGCTTTCTGGGGAATATGGCATATAGTATCTGGACTCATTTTGGCAGCGTTTTGGACTGGTAAACTTAGCACTAAAGAAACAATAGCTTGAGCGGTTTTGTATATACCATAGTTAAACTTATTGTAAAGACGGGACTCTATACCTATCACAAAAAAATAGAAATTACAGGACTTGAGAATATTTCTGAGGATAAACCTGTTATTTTTCTCCCCAATCATCAAAGTGCATTGATTGATGTTTTATTAATTGCAACTGATTGTCGACGAAAACCATATTTTTTAACTCGTTCAGATGTATTTTCTAGCTCTTTGTTAAATCGTGTATTTTCCTATTTTAGAATGTTACCCATCTACAGAATGAGAGATGGTAGAGAAACGCTGGTTAATAATAATTTCATTTTTGATACCTGTTCTGAAATATTAAATAGGGGAGAGGCACTAGTTATTTTTCCAGAAGCGAATCATAATCTTCAACGTAGGGTTAGAACACTTAGTAAGGGGTTTACAAGAATAATTTTGAGAAGTTTTGAGCTTAATCCTAATTTGGATATTCAATTGATTCCTGTGGGGTTAAATTATAAGAATGCAGTTAATTTCCCCGATGAAGTCTCAGTCCATTTTGGAAAGCCTATATCCGCCAAAAGCTTATATGATGCGGAAGATGTCAATAAATCAAGCCGAACAATAAAAAACAAAGTTTCTTCAAGTTTAAAAAAGCTTACCACTCATATTCCAAAGAAAATAGATTATGATGCTACAATTAATAGGCTGGCGTATGAGAAAATTAGTTTTTTAAATCCTGAGTTAGTAAATGATAAGATTCAATCATACATCAACGAAAATGTTGTTGATACAGTTGAGTCATTGCCGAAAGTGGAAGCAAAGGAGTATAACTTTCTAAAAATAATCTTTGTCGGATTAAATTTTCCTATCGTTCTTCTATGGCGATTATGGTTGAAACCAAAAGTGCCTGAAGATGAATTTATGGGTACTTTTAGATTCGCATTTGGTTTAATCTTCTTTCCAGTTTACTTACTGCTTATTTTTATTACCATATCGTTATCTCTGAATATGGGAATAGCACTTTTTGCGGTATGTTTACTTTTGGTTCTAAATTTACTATTAGCTAAATTCGGTTTATGATAGAAAATCAATGGTAAAAGTATCTCCATTTTGTTTTACTTAAAATTATCACTTTTTTTAAATAAATAGTCTTCAGCGATAGTTTGCTGTTTGTATGTTGATTTGTCTTTAGAATTGTATTTAATATATGAAGGCTATGTTGGGAAATAAAAAACGATCCTTAATATTAAGGATCGTTTTTTATTTTAAAATATTCTTAGATTAGATGTCCTCAAAGCTTACATCTGTAAAACTTGAGGTTCCTGTAGAAGTTTTCTCAACTTCTGGTTCGATTTCTGTTTCTTCTTTTTTGAAATCTTTTTGATGTCTTTCAGATATTACTTCAGAACCTTTTTCATTAATGATGAAATCCATCATTTCTTCCACATTCTCCTTAAAGGCTTCAAAATCTTCTTTGTATAGATAAATTTTGTGTTTTTTATAATGGAAAGATCCATCATCGTGCGTGAATTTCTTGCTTTCAGTTATCGTTAGATAATAATCACCTGCTTTGGTACTTCTTACATCAAAAAAATAAGTCCTTCTGCCAGCGCGTAAAACTTTGGAGTGAATTTCTTCCTGATCTGATAAATCTCTTTCGCTCATTTCTTATGTTTAGTGTCGTTATACTATCAAAAATGGAAAAAAAAACGCTATCTGACAACAATTTTCTAATTTTCTTTCTCTGAAAGCTGTTTACGGTAAAGCTCTTTATAATAGCCATCCTTACTATTTAATTCCTCATGTGTTCCTTCTTGAATTAGTCTTCCATCTTGTAAAACAAGTATTTTGTCAGCATTTTTAGCAGATGAAACTCGGTGACTTACAATAAGCGTAGTTCTATTCTTAGAAGCTTTTTTAAGATTATTCAAGATTTCTTCTTCTGTTTCTGTATCAACAGCAGAAAGACAATCATCGAACAAATATATTTTAGGATTTTTAATTAGTGCACGAGCAATCGAGACTCGTTGTTTTTGTCCACCACTCAAAGTAATTCCCCTTTCTCCTAATACAGTGTCATATTTTTTAGAAAAGCCCATGATATTTTCATGAACTACGGCATCCTTAGCAATGTCAATTATCTCTTGATCAGTTGCATTTTCTTTGCCAAATTTTATATTGTTCTTAATACTATCGGAAAACAAAAAGGCATCTTGTGGTACTGCACCTATAGATTCCCTTAAATTAGTAAGGTCAAAATCTTTTATTGGTTCGTCATCAATCAATATTTCACCAGAGGTGGTGTCATATAATCGAGCAACTAAATCTAAAATAGTCGATTTGCCTGATCCAGTTTTACCCAGAATAGCTATTGTTTCACCCTCATTTATAGTAAAAGAAAGATTAGTCAGTGCCGTAATTTCTGTATCTTCATAAGTAAAGCCAACATTTTTGAACTCTATTTTGCCTTTAATCTTATGATCATGGGTCGGGGTATTTTTTAATTCAGGTGCAACGTTTAAAAATTCATTAATTCTTTCTTGGCTCGCGGCGGCCCGTTGAACAATAGATGTTAACCAACCTACAATAGCAACTGGCCAAGTAAGCATATTCACATATAGAATGAATTCTGCAATAAGGCCAACACTTATTTCACCCGCAAGATATTGTTTGCCGCCAATGTAAATGACCAGAATATTACTAATCCCAATCAACAAAATCATAAGAGGAAAGAACCAAGCATTTATTTTTGCGAGACTAACACTCTTTTCTTTTCCGTCAATGGCAAGAGTTCTTAATTCATCATTCGTCTGTGGTTCTAAAGCATACGCTTTAATAACGGTAACCCCTGAAAATACTTCTTGTGTAAAAGTTGATAAGGTGGATAAATATTGCTGAACGATTGTACTTCTTTTATGAATGACTTTACTGATTTGATAAATCAATACAGATAAAATAGGTAATGGTAATAAGGTATATGCAGCTAAAGTTGGAGCTTTAATAAACATTAAAGGAATTAAACATGCGAATAAAGTAAGTGTTTGTATGCCATACATTATTGCAGGGCCAGCATACATTCGAACCTCATTTACATCTTCACTTATTCTATTCATTAAATCGCCTGTTCTATTCTTTTTATAGAAGTTCAGACTTAATTTCTGATAGTGATCAAAAATTTCATTTTTAAGATCATATTCAATATATCTTGAAATATTGATAATAGTCTGCCGCATTAAAAAAGTGAAAAAGCCAGATAATAAAGCAGCACCCACTATAATTAAGATGTAGTTTAATAGTAGTTCTTGTGCTGTTGATTTTGCTATTTCAGCAGCAATAAACTTTTCAACAACAGAAATAGATTTATTGACATAAGAAGGCATTACCAATTGAAAAAGTCTGGCCACAATGGTAATAATGATTCCTAGAAAAAGTTTAAGCCGATATTTCTTGAAGTATTTATTTAGGTGCTTAAGTTCTTTCATAGGTTGTTCAAAAAAAAGAAGATTATATATATTCTTTGTTCAAAGATAGTTTTTTGCCCTAAAACCATATGTTATAAATAAGCTAAGATAAATACGATTGCTATTGTGACCCTTTAAATAGATACTTACCTTTGCGGCTTTAATTAATAATTTATTAAAAAAGTTCTTTAAAATGCTTACAAGAAGGCACATTAGGGTTAAAGTAATGCAAAGCATTTACGCACTAATTCAATCCAAGGATGATTCCTTGCAAAAACAAGAGAAGTTTTTAAAGGTAAGCATAGAGAATACCTATACGCTTTATTTGTTGTGGTTAAGTCTTTTTGTCGAAATTCAGAAAAAGGCTGCAGAACAAATTTCTCTTTCGGCTAATAAATATATTTCCGATAAAAAGCAAGAATTCCCAAATCCTAACAAATTTATTCAAAACAGATTATTGTTACAGATTGTAGACAATAAAATGTTAGCTGAAGAAATTACCCATAGAAAATTGGACAATTGGTATTTAAATGAGGAGTATGTGAAACTTATCTATAAAGAAATTATAGCTAGTGAAGTATATGAATCTTACATGTCTAAACCAGAAAGTGATTATGCTGCTGACAAAGAATTGGTGATGACACTGTTTAAGACAATTATTGCCCCCAATGAAAAAATTTACGACTATTTCGAAGACGATAAATTAACGTGGGTAGACGATTTTCCTATTGTAAATACCTTTGTGCTAAAGCATTTGAAAAAAGCTAAACAAGTACATCCAGAATCTTATTTTCTACCAAATTTATTGAAAGATGATGATGATATGCAATATGCATTGAAACTTCTTTCAAGAACTTTATTGAAAAATGAAGAATTAGAAAAAGAAATTGAGGGTAAAACACCAAATTGGGACAAAGACCGTATTGCAGAGATAGATAGTATTCTATTGAAAATGGCCATCTGCGAGTTGCTACACTTCCCTTCAATACCAGAAAGAGTAACTATCAATGAGTATTTAGAGATAGCTAAGGAGTATTCAACCCCAAAGAGTAGCATATTTATAAATGGTATTTTAGATAAACTTACCAAAGAATATAAAGCAGAAGGAAAGCTTAACAAAATGGGTAGGGGTCTATTATAAAAATATTTTATAATTTTACATTTAATTGATTAAATAATAATAGTATGAAAAAAATAGTTCTAATTGTTGGTTTAGTATCAATGGTAGCCTTTACTTCTTGCAAGGATAATGCATCAAGTAAAATTAAAACGGATAACGTAACTGAAGCTGCTGTAAGAGATGAAGCTGCAAAAGCAGTACCGGTAATGTCTTTTGAGAAGGCAGAACACGATTTTGGAACAATAGAGCAAGGAACGCCTCAGGAAACGGTTTTTCTGTTTACCAATACAGGTAACGCTCCACTTATTATTACAGATGCAAAAAGTAGTTGTGGTTGTACAGTACCTAATCCACCAAAAGACCCTATTGCTCCTGGTGAAACTGGTGAGTTGAAAGTGAATTTTAATGGTTCAGGTCAAAATCAAGTAACTAAAACAATTACAGTTACAGCGAATACTGAAAAAGGTTCAGAACTTTTGAGAATCAAAGCTTTTGTTAATCCAAAAGGCGCAGCTCCACTAGGACCTGTTAAATAATTATAAATTACAGATATACCAAAAATGGGTGATATAGGGCAGTTTCTTCCGATGATTTTGATTTTTGTGGTCGCATATTTTTTTATGATTCGACCTCAAATGAAAAGACAAAAGGATGAAAAGAAATTTTCAGCAGAATTAAAACGTGGTGATCGTGTTATTACTAAAAGTGGTCTGCACGGTAAGGTCGTAGATTTAAATGAGAAAGATTTTTCTTGTATATTGGAAACAATGGCAGGAAAATTAAAATTTGATAGATCTGCCATATCCATGGAAATGAGCACTAAGTTAAACGCTCCAGAAAAATAAATTTTTCAAATCTTATATAATAGAACACCGATGGAAACATCGGTGTTTTCTTTTGACTAAAATCGGTATATTTAGTAAAACTAAATAATCGCCATGCTACAAAATAGAAGAAGTTTTATTAGAAAAGGAACAGCAGGATTAGTAATGACTGGAGCTTCATTTATGTTTCCGATGGAACTATTATCTATGATGCGGAAAAAAGTAGGACCGAATGATACAATTAATGTTGGTTTGGTTGGATGTAACGGAATGGGTTTTTCCGATTTATCTTCCTTTCTTAAAATGAGTGAAATCAATGTAATTGCGCTTTGTGACGTTGATGAAAATGTTTTACAAGCTAGAACTGCCGACTTAGAAAAAGCAGGTATAAAGAAGCCAAAATGGTATGGTGATTATAGAAAGTTATTAGAGAATAAAGACATTGATGTAATTATAATAGGTACGCCGGATCATTGGCATTGTTTACAACTCACAGATTCTTTACAGGCCGGTAAAGATGTTTATTGTGAGAAGCCAATCGCGAATTCTGTGCAAGAGGCAAATATAATGTTAGATTTTGTACAATCGAGAGATAGGATGGTTCAGATAGGGCAATGGCAACGTAGCCAGCCCCATTTTGTAGATGCCATTAAATTTGTACACTCCGGTGCTCTTGGTGAAATAAGACTGGCAAAAGCTTGGGCGTATCAAGGTTGGATGAAACCAGTGCCAATAGTCCCAGATTCACAGACACCAAACGGTGTTGATTATAAAATGTGGTTAGGTCCGGCACCAGATAGACAATTTAATTCAAATAGATTTCATTTTGATTTTAGATGGTTTTGGGATTATGCTGGCGGATTAATGACAGACTGGGGAGTACATTTAATGGATTATGCCCTTTATGGTATGAAAGCTGAAACTCCGAAATCTGTTATGGCATTAGGGGGTAAATTTGCTTACCCTAATGATGCCTCTGAAACTCCAGATACTTTACAAACCGTTTACGAATATGACGGATTCTCTATTCTTTGGGAACATGCAACAGGTATTGATGGAGGTAATTACGGTAGAAACCATGGTATAGCTTTTATCGGTAATAATGGAACTTTAGTATTAGATAGAGGTGGATGGGAGGTGATACCCGAAAAGGAATTTCAAGGTTGGGGTAAAGATGGCATCCCTAAAATGGAAGCCGTATCTTATGATAACGGAGGTTTAAGCGGTTTAGATTTACATACCAAAAATTTTATTGAGGCCGTTAAAAACAGAGATAATTCTTTATTGAATGCACCCATAAAAGTGGGGTATGATGCCGCATTGGTTTCACATATGGGTAACGTAGCATTCAAAACAGGGAATAGAATTTATTGGGATGAAAAATCAGGTAAATTTAAGAATGAAGAGGCTAATCAATTTTTAAAAGCCAATTACCATAATGGCTGGAAACTTCCTACCTTATAAATTCAGATAAAATTTATTTTCGGTAAAGATCATTAAGACCGTAACCGTTTAATATTAAAGGTACTATTTTATTTAGTCGAGTTAATTTCGTTTTCTCTTGTTTTGCAGAATTTATGTATTCAGTATACTCTTTTTGTTCTGAGTATGTGAGTTTTTGAAAGGCATTTTCAAGTGATTCATTCTGTTTAAATTCTAACGATAAGTGCGGTGGTATAATTATTATTTCTTTCGGTTTTTTTGAAATAGAAATTTGTAATCCTTTCTTTTGATTCTCGATAGCCTCTAAGATATAGGCACATACTTCTGTATTGTTTATTTCCGCTAGCGATTTAAATCTCCAATGCCGCATTGCTTTGGTTTTGCCTTCTTGGGAATTTTCTAGAACTTTTTTTGGATCACTTAAAAAGACGCCATTAAAAAACCAAATGCCAAAATGGGATTTGAATTTACAAATGGCAATAATATTTTTATTTTGGAAAGTGTATGTCGGAAAGCTCCATTTAAAGGTTTCTGATAATTTACATTTTAAGGCCAACTGCCTTAATAGAACAACTTCATTTTTAAATGTGTGTTCTTCATTAAAAAAATTTTTTATTTTCTCGTCTTTGTCCAAAACTTTATTGGTGTGCGGTTAATTCACAAATTCGAACAATAACCTCTATTGCTTTCTGCATACTTTCTACTGGTACATATTCATATTTACCATGAAAATTGTGGCCCCCAGCAAATATATTAGGGCACGGCAGTCCCATATAACTCAATTGTGAGCCGTCTGTTCCTCCTCTAATGGGTTTAATTATCGGTTTTACTCCAATATCTTCCATAGCTTTTTTGGCTATTTCTACAATGTGGTATACCGGTTCTATTTTTTCTTTCATGTTAAAATATTGGTCCTTTAACTCTATGGAAATACAATCATCATATTGATGGTTGAACTTTTTAACTAATACTTTTAATAATTCTTTTCGTTCATTAAATCGTTGCAAGTCGTGATCCCTTACAATTAATTCAATCGTCGCGTTTTCGATTTCACCATTTATAGTATGTACATGAAAAAAGCCATCTCTACCATCTGTTTCTTCTGGTATTTCGTGTTGTGGTAATTCACCAATAAATTTATTGGCAATAAGTATTGCATTGACCATTTTACCTTTTGCATATCCAGGGTGTACGCTTTTACCCTGTATAGTTATTTTAGCACCAGCAGCGTTGAAATTTTCATATTCCAATTCTCCAATCTGACTTCCATCCATAGTATATGCCCATTCAGCTCCGAATTTTTCTACATCGAATTTGTGGGCACCTCTACCAATTTCTTCATCTGGGGTAAAACCAATGCGTATAGTACCGTGTTTTATTTCTGGATGATTCACCAAATACTCCATTGCGGTTACAATTTCAGTAATTCCTGCTTTATCATCAGCTCCTAGTAGGGTAGTCCCATCCGTGGTAATTAATGTTTGTCCTATGTATTGTAATAGGTCGTGAAAATAGGAAGAAGATAGAATAATGTTTTTTTCCTTATTCAGTACGATATCCTTGCCATCATAATTTTTAATAATGTTCGGCTTTACATTTGTACCAGAAAAATCGGGAGAAGTATCAAAATGAGAAATAAATCCGATAGTAGGTACTTCGTATGCTACGTTAGATGGTAACGTTGCCATTATATACGCATTATCATCTATAGATACATCTATTAAACCTATTGAACGAAGTTCTTCTGCCAATTTATTAGCTAGATTCCATTGTTTTTCGGTGCTTGGGGTGGTCTCTGATGATGGATCACTTTGTGTGTCAATAGTAACATAACTTATAAAACGATCAATGATATGCTGCATAGTAAAACGATTTTATCAAAAATAGGGTTATAAATCGTAATTTAGTAAATGTAAGATTCTATAAATTTGATGATGAAGATATTTAGATTGTTGGCAGTGTTTAGTTCCTTTTTATTTTTTAATGGCGTGTTTGCACAAGCAGATTGTATTCTTGGTGTAGGTCTTACCAATGATTCAATAATTTCTGATGTCTTTCAGTTGAATGAGATGCAACATGAAAAATTAGTCAGTTTTAGTGCTGAATTAAAATATCGAAACGATTTATTGAATAATGAATTGCAAAATGTGAAAAATCGACACCCACAGAGCAACGTTAAAGAGTTAAGTCAATTAGCGGATAAATATAAAAGTGTGATGGATAGTATGGCTAGAGTTCAAACCATGATTGACAAAAGAATGTTGACTTTGTTTAATTTAAAACAATATGAATTATATCGGAATCTATGCAAAGAAGCTTCTCGTTCTCCTTTTATCATAATCCCAACTGTATACGCCGATAGTACTAGTATCGAAAACAGATAGAGTATTGCGCACCATTTTCAATTACACTTTTGTATTTTTGCGCATCTAAAATATATAAATGTACAGGCTTCTTATTAGACCTATTTTGTTTCTTTTCGACCCAGAAAGAGTTCATCACATAAGTTTTTCTTCTATCAAATTTTTATCTAAGATTGGACTATCTGGACTTTTGAAATCTATGTTTCTAATAGAGGATAAACGCTTGGAACGTGAGTTATTTGGATTGAAATTCAAAAATCCAGTTGGGTTGGCAGCAGGGTTCGATAAGAATGCGGTGCTTTATAACGAATTGTCAGATTTCGGATTTGGTTTTGTAGAGATAGGTACATTAACTCCAAAACCACAAGATGGAAATCCGAAGAAAAGACTATTTCGTTTAAAAGCAGATCACGCTATTATTAATCGAATGGGTTTCAATAACCATGGTGTTTTTGAGGCAGCTGAAAAATTAAAAAAAGAACATAAAGTTTTAATAGGTGGAAATATTGGGAAGAATAAGTTAACTCCGAATAATGAAGCTATTAAAGATTACTTAATTTGTTTTGATGCCCTATTTGACCATGTAGATTATTTTGTGGTTAATGTAAGTTCGCCAAATACACCGGGTTTACGTGAGTTACAAGATAAAGAGCCGTTAATGGCGTTATTAAATGAGTTACAATTAGAAAATTCTAAACTTAGTGTAAGAAAGAAAACTATTCGCAAACCAATTCTGCTGAAAATAGCACCGGATTTAACTGATAGTCAATTATTAGATATTATTGAAATTGTTGATACTACTAAAATTGATGGGGTTATTGCTACAAACACAACTATATCAAGGGAAAATTTAAAATCTCATGCGCTTTTAATTGAAGAAGCAGGTGGACTAAGTGGTGCGCCTTTAAAGAACAGAAGTACTGAGGTGATAAGGTTCTTAGCAGAGAAAAGTAATAAATCCTTTCCTATTATAGGGGTAGGCGGTATTCATTCTGCAGAAGATGCTATTGAAAAATTAGAAGCAGGTGCTGATTTAATTCAGTTATGGACAGGCTTTGTGTACAAAGGACCTGTATTGGTAAAGAAAATTAATAAGGCAATATTAGAAAAATATAGTAGTTAAAAATAAGCTAGAGTAGAAAGTACTCTTTACAAGTGTAGAGTTATACTAGTAAATTAACCTCAGTTGTAATTAAAATATAAGCCTTTGTACGTATTAGTTGTACAAAGGCTTTTGAATTTTTAGGTGTAAAATGCTACTGGTTTTTACTTTGTCCAATAATCAATTACTAAAACATCATCTAAATATGGAGTTAAGACTGCACCAAAAGCTTTATGGTCTGGGTGAGGTAAATAAATTGCACGGTCTTCTTCACTTTCAAAAGTGAGAAAAAATGCATGAGTAAAACCTTTTTCTAATCCTTCTGGGCTATTGTTTAGTCCCCATTCATATCCTTTTATTTGTTCAATTTTAGAAGGTAATGCGCTAAAGGCGTCTTCGACTTCTTTTATTTGTGCTTTTGTGGTTCCTTCTTTAAATTTAAAAAGAACTACGTGCCTTAAAAGGCTATCGGTCTGTATCATTACTGGTGAATTTGTTATTTCATTTGATGAGGCAAAAGCATTTGCCATGAACGAAATACTGATTAAAAGAACGAGTGCTTTAATTTTCATGATTTTATTAATTTTAAACAAGATATTAAAAATAGGTGTAAATACAGGTAATTTGTACTTTACATCCTAAACCAACCAATTAGCCAATTGAATTACGAAATCTTGCTGGCATTTTCAATAGCAACGTTTGCTTTGGCACTTTCGCCAGGGCCCGATAATATTTTTGTTCTCATACAGAGTATCAGTAATGGAAGAAAATTTGGACTTGCGGTAGTAGTAGGTCTAATGACCGGGTGTTTGGTTCATACAACTTTATTGGCTTTTGGTGTTTCGGCGGTTATAAAAGATAATCCCATCATATTTACTGTCATTAAAATTTTTGGTGCGGTTTACCTCTTATATTTAGCAATTTCGGTTTATAGAGCTGATGATTCTATTTCTATTGAAACTGAAAATAAACAGGTTAATAGTTTAAGTACATTATTTCGGCAGGGCTTTATTATGAATGTTTTAAACCCAAAGGTGACAATTTTCTTTCTTGCCTTTTTTCCGGGTTTTTTATTCTCTGATAGTATAAGTACAATTATTCAATTCTATGTTTTAGGCCTATTATTTATCATTATCTCTTCTATAGTATTTGGCAGTATAGCACTTCTATCTGGTAGTATTTCAGATTTTTTAGTAGGTAATAAAAGAACAGGATTCGTTCTTAAATGGGTTCAAATAATTGTCTTTATAGGGATAGCTATTTTTTTGCTTTTCGGATAGCTTATTTGTTGTTTAATTAAGTCTTACTTAATTTGAGTTCGTATTTTTACATAATGTCCGATTCCAAAATAAAAATAATAGAATGTCCTAGAGATGCTATGCAAGGCATAAAGGATTTTATACCTACAGATGAAAAAGTAAGGTATATACAGTCATTATTGGGTTGTGGCTTTAATACCTTAGATTTTGGAAGTTTTGTATCTCCTAAAGCAATCCCGCAAATGGTCGATACGGCAGAGGTTCTTTCTAATCTAGACCTATCGAAGACGAAAACGAAATTATTAGCTATTGTTGCGAATGTAAGAGGGGCAGAAGATGCGGTTTCACATTCAGAAATAGAGTATTTAGGATTTCCTTTTTCTATTTCTGAAAATTTTCAAATGCGAAACACCCATAAAACGATAGCTCAATCTGTAGAAACGTTACAAGAAATTTTTAATTTGGCAGATGCAGCCAATAAAGAAGTAGTAACGTATATTTCGATGGGGTTTGGTAACCCGTACGGTGATCCTTGGAATGTTGAAATTGTAGGGGAATGGACAGAAAGATTGGCGAAAATGGGTGCTAAAATATTGTCATTGTCAGATACAGTAGGTTCTTCGGATCCAGAAACCATTTCCTATCTATTTTCAAATCTGATTCCGAAATATCCAAATATAGAGTTTGGCGCTCACTTACATACTACACCAACGAAATGGCATGAAAAAATTGCTGCTGCGTATACTTCTGGTTGTCGACGATTTGATGGAGCTATTCAAGGTTTCGGTGGCTGTCCTATGGCTAAAGATGATTTAACAGGTAATATGCCTACAGAGAAAATGTTATCTTATTTTACATCTGAAAAAATAGAAACTGGTGTTAATTGGATGGCTTTTGAAGCATCTTACAACAAGGCTACCGAACTATTTTCTAAATACCATTAGGGGTACTGTCTTGATAGTTTTATTAATATTATTATCGAATAATTAAGTTTATTTAGATTTAGTACAAATAAAATTTGCTCATGTTCATATTGATTTTAAATTTGCATTCCGTTAACAAATTCATCTATAACGAGTCCAAATAAAATTAATAGTATCATGAAGTACGCTTTTCTTTTAGTATTTATACTAACAATAGGTTTTGTAAATGCACAAACAAAAACAGATTCTATAACCTTAGTTCCACAAACTCAACTTAATGCGGCTCAGCGTTTAATGTCTGGTAATTATGCATCTGCGGTAACGGTAGGGGCATATGCCGAAATGCTATACAATCAACCTGAAGGAGATAATGGCGAGTTAGATGTTCAACGAATGGTTCTTCTTTTTGGATACCGATTTAATGATAAAACCCAATTTGTTACAGAAGTAGAGCTTGAACACGTGAATGAAATATTTGTCGAGCAAGCATTTATTAATTATTCAGTTGGAAACAATATAAGTTTACGTGGTGGTTTAATGTTAGTGCCTATGGGTATTGTTAATGAATTTCATGAGCCTACAACGTTTAATGGTACTGAACGACCTGGTATGGATAATGCTGTTGTACCGACTACATGGCGTGAAATCGGTATTGGAGTTGCGGGTCGATTTAATAATTTAAATTTAGGATATCAAGCTTATGTTTTTAACGGTTTTAAATCAACTGAAGCAGATGGTTCGGGTGGTTTATCTGGGTTTTTAGGAGGCTCTAGTGGTTTGCGTGGTGGTCGTCAAAAGGCAATTCAGTCAACAATTGACAGTCCTACTTTATCTACAAAACTTGATTATTATGGTATACCCGGTCTGCGTGTGGGGCTTTCGACTTATTTTGGAAAAACTCAAGCAGAAGATGATATCGAAACTATTGACGGTGCAAATATTGGTATTGCGATGATTGGTCTCGATGCACGTTATGCGTATCAGCGTTTTACGGCAAGAGGTCAATTTATAAATGCTTCATTATCTGATACGGAAGATTATAATAATGCTACAGGAAGAGATTTAGGTAGTGCCTTGCGTGGTTTTTATGTTGAAGGGGCCTATAATTTGCTTCCAGTTGAAAAGGAACAAAAATTATTCATCTTCACTAGATATGAACAATATGATACTCATGCCAGTACAGATGGTAATTTGGTAAGAAATGAAGCATACGATAGAACTGATGTAACTAGTGGTTTAACATATCATATTGCGCCAGGGGTAGTATTAAAAGGAGATTATCAATTTAGAAGTAATGCGTTAGATGGTGATGATGTAAAAGATAGACTTAATTTTGGTATCGGAGTTTGGTTTTAATTGATTGAAAAAGATTGTGTTTTATGAAGTGCACATTAGGGATATACATATTGGGTTTAGTAACATTTTTTCTATTGTTGGGTTTTGGTCTTCCAAAGAATATTCAAAAGAAGGTTGATAAAGAAGTATCATCTTATTTTGGTATCGACTCTTTTACCATGGAGGGTATTTCAATATCAAATAATAATCAATTAGAATTGCCAAGTAAAATTAATGAAGACAATCTATTTAGAGTATTTGATGGTAAAAGCTCCATTGGTTATATTTTTGTAGAACAGGCACCAAGTAAAACTGCTAATTTTGATTACATGATTTTGTTAGATAATAATTTTAAGATATTGCACTCTAAGGTTTTAATCTATCGTGAGGAATATGGGGGGGAAATTGGTAGTAAGCGTTGGCTAAGACAATTTAATGGCAAAATACCAGGTGACCGTGTAAATCATGAAAGTAATATAGATGGTATTGCTGGAGCTACTATTTCTGTGCGATCAATGACCAATGCCATAGACGACCTTTTACAATCCATCTCCATATTGAAAGAACATAAAGCACTATAATGGAAATTAACGGTCTTTTATCGAAACTTCCAAAACCCGTTAGAGTTTTTATTGGCGCTTTTGTAATTATACTTTCCATAGGGTATTATACCGGTTTATTATTTGTCTCTGAAACCAGTACCACATCAGCTAATGGTATTGAAGAAAATTATTTAGGAAATGAATTAGATGAGAATGCTGAAGTCATGAAGTTTAAGAAAAGTAAAAGACAAATGTTGACTATTATTCATACCCACATACTGTCTATGTCTTTCATCTTTTTCTTGCTAGGTGTTTTAGTTTGGTTTACCAAACTACCTGTAAAACTTAAACTCTTCTTGACAGTAGAACCATTTTTATCTGTTTTGCTCACCTTTGGGGGAATTTATTTCCTATGGTTGGGCGTAAATTGGTTTAAATATGTAGTAATAGTATCTGGTATTTTAATGACATTTACGTATACTACTTCTGCGTTAATCGTACTGTACCAATTAACATTTTCGAATCAACATCCGAATAATTTTAACCAATAAAATTCACTATATTTGCACGCAATTAAATCCTTAATTGCTATGCAAGCCCACCAAAATAAAATTCTAGGAGAAGGTCTAACGTACGACGATGTATTATTGGTACCTGCCTTTTCAGATGTGCTTCCTAGAGAAGTGAACATCCAAACTAAATTCACAAGAAATATTACCATCAATGTTCCGATTATATCCGCAGCTATGGATACGGTTACAGAATCGAGAATGGCTATTGCCATGGCGCAAGAAGGTGGTATTGGTGTGTTGCATAAAAACATGTCAATAGAGCAACAAGCCTTAAAGGTTAGAAAAGTAAAAAGAGCTGAAAGCGGAATGATTTTAGATCCAGTTACATTACCTCTAAATTCTAAAGTGAAAGATGCTAAGGCCTACATGAAGGAGTATAGCATTGGAGGAATTCCTATCGTAGACGATAAAGGTAAGTTGTTGGGTATAGTAACGAATAGAGATTTACGTTTCGAAAAAAATAACGAACGACCAATTGCTGAAGTTATGACCTCAGAGAATTTGGTAACAGCTGCAGAAGGTACTTCTTTATCTGAAGCTGAAGATATTCTACAAGAACATAAAATTGAAAAGCTACCCGTAGTTGATAAGAATTATAAGTTGGTAGGTTTAATAACTTTTAGAGATATTACAAAACTAACTCAAAAACCTAGTGCCAATAAGGATCAATACGGACGATTACGTGTAGCTGCAGCATTAGGTGTTACTGCAGATGCAGTTGATAGGGCAACCGCCCTTGTAAATGCGGGTGTTGACGCTGTGGTAATTGATACTGCCCATGGACATACAAAAGGAGTAGTTGCAGTATTGAAAGCTGTTAAAAGTAAATTTCCGGATTTAGATGTTATCGTTGGTAATATAGCAACAGGTGAGGCGGCTAAATATTTGGTAGAAGCTGGTGCCGATGCAGTAAAGGTTGGTATCGGACCAGGTTCAATATGTACGACAAGAGTAGTTGCAGGAGTAGGTTTTCCACAATTTTCTGCGGTACTAGAAGTAGCTGCTGCCATAAAAGGTAGTGGAGTTCCTGTTATTGCCGATGGTGGAATTCGTTATACAGGTGATATACCTAAGGCGATTGCTGCTGGTGCAGATACCGTAATGTTAGGATCCCTTTTGGCAGGCACAAAAGAATCTCCAGGAGAAACTATTATATATGAAGGAAGAAAGTTTAAATCATATAGAGGTATGGGCTCTGTAGAAGCCATGAAACAAGGTAGTAAGGATCGTTACTTTCAAGATGTTGAGGATGATATTAAAAAATTAGTTCCGGAAGGAATTGTTGGTCGTGTACCTTATAAAGGAGATTTATTCGAAAGTATTCATCAATTTGTAGGTGGTTTAAGAGCAGGTATGGGATATTGTGGTGCTAAGGATATAGCAACATTACAAGATACTGGTAGATTTGTGAAAATTACCGCAAGTGGCATTAATGAAAGCCACCCGCATGATGTGACTATTACTAAGGAGAGTCCTAATTATAGTCGCTAAACAGAAAAAATAAGTGGTAGTTATAGTAACTACTCTGTGTTAGAAACAATTGTATTTTGTATTTGTTTTTAAATTATATTTGATGGATTTTGTGGATTTCTCTAATGAAATTCTCCATTGAATATGATGACAAATAATTCTGTCGTTGTTCGCTTTTTTCTTCTCTTTTTTATTTTTCTAATTCCATTAAGTTGTACCACTGAGGACGATAGTTCTGAGGTTCAATTGCAAATTTCAGAGAATAGTATTGTCTTGAATGAAAATGGGCATGGATCAATAGTGATTTCTTTATCGGGTAAAGGAGAATATACTATTGATTTTATTGAAATACCCGATTGGTTTAGCTTAGGCTTTAATGATAGTGAAGCTAAAGTATCTGAAGGTCATAGTCTAGAGTTAGAGGTTATAGCTGTTTCTAACCTTGTTCCAGGTGAGTATACGGGCACTTTAGTTATATCGGCTGTAGGTGCTAATTCTGTATCTCTACTTGTTACCTATGAAGTTTTGGCCGCCAACATGAATATATCAAAAAATACTCTTGATTTTGGCTATTTTGATAATGAATTAGAATTTGAGATATCAAACAATAACGGTCCTTCACTCAATTGGGAAATTCAGAATACTAATTCTTTCATAACATATGAACCTTCTTCTGGTAATTTAACTAATGGAGCATTTGTTTTGGTTAAAGCAAGTTTAAATAGGCAAGTTTTAACTTCAGATATTTCTGATTTTATTATAAATGTAAAGAGTGATTTAGAACAGACTATAGAGCAGAATATTAATATTGATTATTTCAAAGAAGAAAAACTTTTAATAGATGGCTCTATAGTCGATGCCGAGTACGATCGTGTAAATGATATTTTGATATTCGTTTCTACTTCCCCAAATGAAATTAAAAAGTATGACCCGAAAAATGGCGAGATAAGTAGTCTTAGTCTCAACATGGTACCTAATTGTGTGGCTATTGCTCAAGATGGTAAATATGCTGCTGTTGGCCACAACGGCCGTATTTCTTATATCGATATTCAAAATATGCAGCTTGCTCAATTTTATGAAGTTACTTGCGATGCAAATGACATTGTATTGGCTTCAAATAATTGGGTCTATGTTTTTCAAAAAGATTATCAAGGTTCAGAGTTTCGTTGTGTTTCTTTAGAAACTGGAATGGAAACACTAAGTGAAGGCTGGGGGTATTATAATTCTAAAGCGAAATTACATCCATCTGGTGATTACCTATATGTGGCCAATAATGGATTATCTCCTTCAGATTTTATGAAATATGATATTACCAATGGGGTAGGCGTCTTTTTATATGATTCCCCATACCACGGAGATTTTGATTTCGCCGGTAATATTTGGATTAATGAAAGTGGAGATAAACTGTTCGCAAAAAGTAGAAACGTATTCGACGCAACTAATGACCAGAATACTGATATGAAATATGATGGGGTATTAGATGGTAATCAAATGATTGCAACTATGGATGTGCATACGGAAAAAGATAAATTGTATGCAATTTTAGAAACTGGAGATGGCTGGCCTAAAATACCTGGTAATGTTGTTAATGTATATGATTCGGAGTTTTTAACGTTTCGATCTCAAATTGTTTTACCCGGTTTTTTGAAGAATGATGATGAGGAACATTCAGATTTTTATGATTCTGAAGGTCATTTTGGGTTTTTTAATACTAGTGGTAGCGAATTTTATGTTTTAGTTAAAACTAAGTCTAATTACAACGCATATGATGGTAGTAATCAATATTTTCCTGATGACTGGGCTATTGTGACTTTAGAAGTTGATTAATTTAGCTTAAATAGTTTCTATTTAGTTTGACCTTGAATGTTGGAATTAAAAAAAAGCCGATAAATAATAGATAGAATAATCTAAGACATAAAAAAAGAGGTCTATCATAGACCTCTTTTTTTATGTCTTAAAATATCAGTTCACAGAAGTGTCCAGTTGTTTTTGCAAAATTTGGACTCTTCTTAAATCGTCTGATGCTTGTAACACTTTTGATTTTAAGGATGGGTTTAAATCTGGATTTTCACTAAGGAACGTTTGTAATATTTCATTCGCTTCCTGTGCGGTGTAATTTCCTATGGTGCTACTTAACCATCGTTTTGGGAAAAAGATATCACCTGTTTTTTGAATTTCATCCAATAAATCAAGACTTGTTCTTAAATATTCAATTGATTCTTGTTGATTCAAATTATTCATAGCATTCGCTACCCATGATTCTTTAGCCCTGTTTTCTTCTTTACTAAGAGATTTAAAAAAGTTGGTTCTCGTTTGTAAGTCATTCGAAAGTGACGGAAGTAAAAACTTAAAACGTTTTAATTTATCCTGATTTGATATTGACTTTTCAGCTGTAACTAAAATGTTTTCGCTATCAGGGTGTCCATACAATGCCAAATCCATTGCTAATTCGATATAGTCATCATCATTTAGTTTTAAATCCTCAATCTTTATATTCTTTGTACATATGTCGTATAATCGTTGAAGAGATTTATCTGTATAACCAATAGATGAAAAAGTAGAGAACAAGGTCTTTTTAATATTGGCAGGAATTTTTTCTTGCAATTTAGTCCAGACTTGATTGGTAATTTCTTTTTGATAAAATAGGCGTTGTTCATCAGTTAGATATTTCCAATATAGGGTAGTGGTGTATCTAGAAATAAGCCCAATCAATAATTCATTCCTTTCATTGTTTAGTCCCTTTAAAAATAATTTTAAAGCAGATGAAGGTGCAACCTCTCCGTTTAGCATATTTTCAAATACATTTATATACGTATAGCCACGTGCAACTTGGTCACTGAGGTTAGTAATTATGTCTAAAGGTTCTGCTTGAATTGGAAATACCCCATAACCTTCTGCATTTGAATTATAGATAATAGCTTTAGGTTTAGGTAAACCAATAGTTTCTTTTAAATGAAACTTATTATCAAGCATATTTACGGTAAACGTTTTGGTTTCTTTAGGGTAAACGAATAGAATTTCGAAAGTCTGTGGCCAAATATTTTCACTGCCATCTTCGGCTTTCTGAAATAATTCAAATGAACTTATCTTATTATTTGCATCATATTTTATGGAGTCTTTAAAAATAGGTCTACTAGAATTATTGACCCAAACATTGCTCCAAGCTGCAATATCAGTCGATGATTTTTTGTCAAGAATTTCTATGAGTTCATCCCAAACAGCATTTTTATAGGCAAAAGAAGTTATATACTCTTGTATGCCACTTTTAAATGCTTCCTTTCCTAAAACGGTCTCAAGCTGTCGCATCATTATAGGTGCTTTATTATAAATGATACTTCCGTACAATGAACCTGCATTGTTGAGGTTTTCTAAGTCCTGTCTTATGGGATTCGTACCAAGAGTTCTGTCTTCACCATAGGCATTGGGGTAGTGGGTAATCATAAAAGCTAATTGATGGTCTATGTTAGGAAAGGCGGGATTCATGATTTTATCTGCCATGAAATTTGCAAATACTTCTTTCATCCATACATCATTAAACCAATTCATGGTTACTAAATCGCCAAACCACATATGAGATGTTTCATGAGCAATCAATTTTGCACGGCTTAATTTTTGATTTGCAGTAGCGCTCTCATCTAAAAAAAGAGAGCTTTCTCTATATTGAATGGCACCAACATGTTCCATGCCTCCATATTGAAAACCCGGTATTGCAGCAAAATCCATTTTTTGAAAAGGAAAAGGATATGCGGTGTAATTTTCTAGAAAGGATAATGATTGCTGATGTAGGTTAAAAATGGAATCGGTACTGTAGTTAATTTTTGTAGAATCGGTTTCTCGGTACAACATCGTCATTTCCAAATTTGACGGTTTTTGGGTTGCCGATTCAAATTTGCCTGCGACAAATGAAAAAAGATATGTGCTCATTTGATCAGATTCGCCAAAGTCGTGTTTTGTATATTCTTCTTGTTGTATTTTATTAACCTCTATAGTACCGCATAGCACTTTCCAGTCGTTAGGGGCTGTTATACTTAACGTATAAACTCCTTTTATGTTAGGTTGGTCAAAACAGGGGAATAATGTTCTAGCACGGTCTGGTACTAGTAAAGTGTAGAGGTAATCCTTATTTCTATTCAAGGAAAGTTCCCCAGCAATAAATTCTATGGTAACTGAATTTTGTCCCTTTTTTAAATGCTCTTTTGATAAAACAATGTGCTCATTAATATGCTTAATGCCAACAGAATTATCATTGATGGCTACCGATTTTATTTTATCAGTTTCTTCCTTGAAATCTAAATAAATAGCTTCGTTGGACTGGTCTAAATTGAAATCTAAAATTAATTTAGAATGTATGGGGTTTTTCTGTTCTTCGGGAATCTGAAAACTAAGATTGTAATGTACGTTAGAAATTCGAGAGCTCCTATTGGTTGCCATTCCTAAAGAAACGCCAGACTTTATGTCTTTGGTAGCTTGTGGGTTATTGTTACAAGAGATAATTACGGAAATCCAGAAAAAAAAGTAAAATACCTTCTTCATATGTTGGTGATTATATGTTGAAGTGAAAGTACTTTAATGGAAATTTCTTTCCAATTTAAAGTTTGAATTAACTCTAAATAAAAAAAATTGGTTACTCAAGAGAAGAGTAACCAAAATGTATTGTTTTATTTTGTAAGTGAAGTACGTGTGAAGTTAATGATAAACTTGTGGTTTATTTACCAGCTTCGCCAGCATACGCTTTCCAATCTTTTTCTTTGTAGATGTTATCTCCAAAATAACGAGCTATTTCCATGAACGGTTCTGGTTTTTGATATCCCGGTACCGGTGAAAGCATATTTAATTCTTCATCCAAGAAAATTGTAGTAGGGTAGCTTAAACGACCTTGCATTAAGGCAGCCGCAAATTCATGATATCCTTTTCTTCCAGAAGGGATGAATTTATATATCTTTCCTTTATACTCAATAGGTTCTTTACCTTCGCCATCAAACTTAACCATATAATAGTTTTCTGCCATGTAGGCAGCAACTTCTGGATTTTGAAAGGTATCCTTGTCCATTTTCTTACACCATCCACACCAATCGGTATAGACATCTATAAAAACTTTTTTTGGATTTTTATCTGATGCTACCAATTCGGTAGCTTCATTCCAAGAAAGCCAATTTACCTCTTGAGCAAATATAATGCTCGAAAAAAGTATGAAGGCAATAGATAAAACTGTTTTTAAAATATAAAGCGAATGCGATTTCATATATTTTTTTGAGATATTAGTCCAATAATAATATCAAAACTAACGCATTTTTACTTTCTTTATTTCACTTTGGCAATTTCTTTAACAGCGAACAAATCTTTAATATCCACTTGATTGCGTATTAAATCATCAAAAGTTTCACGCTCACGAATTAGAATTGCCTTTCCTTTATGCCAAAGAACTTCAGGGGGTCTAAATCTAGAGTTGTAGTTACTTGCCATGGTAAAGCAATACGCTCCTGCATTTTTAAAGCAAAGAATATCACCTTCGGTAATTTCATTTATTCTTTTATTACTAGCAAATGTATCTGTCTCACAGATGTAGCCAACAATAGAATAGTAGCGTTCTCTACCAGCTGAGTTAGATATGTTACTTATACTATGTGTAGCTCCATAAAGCATTGGTCTTATCAAATGATTGAAACCAGAATCTACACTTGCGAATACTGTTGAGGTTGTCTGTTTAACAACATTTACTTTAGCAAGAAAAACTCCTGCTTCACTTACCAAAAATTTACCAGGCTCAAATGCCAAAGTCAAATCTTTGCCATATTCTTTACAAAACTCATTGAAACGAGTGCTCAATTTTTTACCCAACTCTTCAACGTTGGTTTCAATATCGCCTTCTTTATAAGGAACTTTAAAGCCACTACCGAAATCGATAAAATCAAGATTTTTAAAATTTCGGGCCGTATCAAATAAGATTTCAGAAGCATAAAGGAATACATCGATATCTAAAATATCACTTCCAGTATGCATATGAATACCATTAATATTCATTTTGGTTAATTCTACAATACGAAGCAAATGTGGAATCTGATGAATACTGATTCCGAATTTTGAATCGATATGACCTACTGAAATATTAGAATTACCACCAGCCATTACATGTGGGTTAATTCGTATACAAACGGGTATATTAGGGTGCTTGCTACCAAACTGTTCTAATATAGATAAATTATCAATGTTGATGCGCACACCTAGTTTAGATGCTTCCTCAATTTCTTCAAGAGAAACGCCATTAGGTGTAAATATGATAGATTCTGGCTTAAAGCCTGCCAATAGACCTAATTGTACTTCTTGTATAGAAACGGTATCTAAACCACTACCAAGACTGTTCATTAATCTAAGAATAGTAATATTAGAAAGTGCTTTTGCGGCATAGTTTAGTTTTAATTTTTTCACCGAACCAAATGCTTTTGTCAATCTATTGAATTGAGAAATTATTTTTTCAGAGTCATAAACATAAACTGGATCACCAAAGGTTTTTGCTATTTGCAATAAATCCTCATTTTTCATACTATACAATTTTGGTCAAAGTTACTTTTCTAATTGGACAGGAACAAAAATAATCACATAAAAACAATAAAAATAACAAAATGTGATATTTGAAACAAATTCATATTTTATTTGTTTTGGCACAATGTAAAGTCCTTTGTAATTTTATAAAATGAAAATACCTTTATTTCCACTGCAGTCGATATTTTTTCCTGGTGAAACAGTACCACTTCATGTTTTTGAGGATCGTTATAAGCAATTGATAAATGATTGCAGAGAGGAAGCTATTACCTTTGGTATTCCGGTCTTTATAAACAATAAAATGGATTATGGTGTTGAAGTACAGTTGGTAGAAGTAGTAAGTACTTATGATAGTGGTGAAATGGATGTGGTATGTGTTGCACGGCAAGTCTTCAAACTTTTGGCTTTCGAGAATATTATTCCTGGTAAACTATATGCTGGTGGAATTGTAAAGTTGATTGATTATGATTATGAGGCACCCATAGAAAAAAAGCAAATTATTATAAATGGTATTCATCAGTTGTATACTTTAATGGAAATTCCTCTTAAAGAAATCAATGTAGACGAATTCAATAGTTTTACATTGGCGCACAAAATAGGACTATCATTCGAACAAGAATATCAACTTCTTCAGATACCTACAGAAAATGATCGTCTTAATTTCTTGAGCTTACATTTAACGTCAACAATTACGGTTTTGGCGGAGGTAGAAAGAACAAAGAAAACGATAGAGCTAAATGGACATTTTAAGAATTTTGACCCTCTAGATTTTAAAAATCTTAAAATGTAAGTATTAAATGCACCCAAAAAATGTTCATTTTATGAAATTTTGGTTGCGTTATTCAATTAATACAGATAGATATTTCAATTAATCACTTGTATTTTTAGATTATAACTTCCTGTTTCCTATTTTTGTCTAACAATTAAAATCACCATATATATGAACCTTCACGAATATCAAGGAAAAGAGATATTAGCAAGTTTTGGGGTGCGCATCCAAAGAGGAATAGTTGCCCATAATGCGAAAGAGGCTGTTGAAGCTGCAAAGCAATTAACTGCTGAAACCGGAACAGGATGGCATGTTATTAAAGCTCAGGTTCACGCAGGTGGTCGTGGTAAAGGTGGTGGTGTTAAATTGGCCAAAAACCTTAAAGAAGTTGAAGAAATAGCGAACCAGATTATCGGTATGAACTTAATTACGCCACAAACTTCTGCAGAAGGTAAGAAAGTTCATCAAATATTGGTAGCTGAGGATGTATACTACCCAGGAGATAGTGAAACTAAAGAGTTTTATATGTCTGTCCTATTAAATAGGGCTACGGGTAAGAATATGATTATGTATTCTACAGAAGGTGGTATGGACATTGAAGAAGTTGCTGAAAACACTCCTCATTTAATTTTTACTGAAGAAATTGATCCTGCAACAGGAATTTTGGGTTTTCAGGCTAGAAAAATAGCTTTTAACTTAGGACTTTCAGGTACAGCATTTAAGGAGATGACGAAATTCGTTTCTTCTTTATATAAAGCATATGTTGAAAGTGATTCAAGTATGTTTGAAATCAATCCTGTATTGAAAACTTCTGATGATAAGATTATGGCGGTAGATGCAAAAGTATCTATTGACGATAACGCACTTTTCCGCAGAAAGAAATATGCGGAAATGCGCGATTTAAGAGAAGAAAATCCGATTGAAGTCGAAGCGAGAGAAGTTGGACTTAACTATGTAGATTTAGACGGTAACGTTGGTTGTATGGTTAACGGAGCAGGTCTTGCTATGGCAACAATGGATTTAATTAAAATGGCAGGCGGTGAACCAGCTAATTTCTTAGATGTTGGTGGTACCGCAGATGCTAAAAGAGTTGAGGAAGCTTTTAGAATCATATTAAAAGATCCAAACGTAAAAGCAATTCTAATCAATATATTTGGTGGTATCGTTCGTTGTGACCGTGTAGCACAGGGTGTTGTTGATGCTTATAAGAATATGGGCGATTCAATGAAAGTGCCGATTATTGTAAGATTACAAGGAACTAATGCTGAATTGGCAAAAGAGATAATTGATAATTCTGGATTAGCGGTTCAATCGGCTGTTCTGTTTCAAGAAGCTGCAGATAAAGTTAAAGCTGTATTGGCTTAAACAAGTTTGCTTAACATATTATATAAAAGACCATTCTAATGAATGGTCTTTTTTTTATCTTAAAATTTCTCAATATGGCGACTTGTGTTCATATAATTTAAATTTAGTGTAATTGAAAACATGCTTAATCTGTGGTTAATGTTAACCGAATGAAATAATGGTTAAGACTTTTAAAATAGAAATTATCTGTTCTTTTGATGTTTATTTTTACTGGAAGTAATTGATGAATTTTAATTAAAAAGATGTTAAAATTGAAATAATCGGTAACATTATCAATTTTCAAGCGTCTTTTTAATAATTCATCATCAATCAATTATTAATCAATCTTCAGAATTTCTGGAGGAAAAACAAAAAGTCATGAGAAAATTAAGTTTAGTAGTCGTAGCTGCAATGCTATTTGCAACAGGTAATGTATTGGCAAACGATACAAAAAGTGAAAACCCAACAAAGAGTCTTTCTTCACAGATATCAGCAATGTTATCAGAAAATAATTTTTCTGGGGAGCAAGCTGATTTAACGGCTCAAGTTCGTTTTACGTTAAATACAGATGGCGAAATCGTAGTCTTATCTGTAAGTACTGATTTTGAGAAAATGGAAAGCTTTGTTAAGAATAAATTAAACTACCAGAAAGTAAATTTGAATGCGGTAAAAGAAGGTAAAATTTATACTATACCAGTTCGTGTAAAAGCCTAATTTTATTAAATGCCCACAAAGAAAAATCCTGCTGCACTAAAGTGTATCAGGATTTTTTCTTGTTTTTATATTTAACTGGAGTAATAGCTTTGTCGACTTTTTTCAGCTGTTTGCTTTTAAAATCTTCCCTAACATTAAATTTTTTAGCAGGCTTATCAGCAACTTTGGTTTTTTCTGAAAGAACGTCACCCGGGTTTTTCGGATTCTCCTTAGTTCCCCTAAGGTGAATTACCAATCCGTTCAAGAAATTACGTAACACTTGGTCACCACATTCCATATAATTAGGGTGTTCTTCATTTCTAAAAAAAGCACCTAGTTCACTTTTGGAAATTTTAAAATCTACTAGTTGAAGTATTTCAACAATTTCATCATCCCTGAATTTTAAGGCTACTCTTAATTTTTTAAATATATCGTTATTGGTCATACTAATAATTTAAGCACTGCAAGTTATTATAAAATTATGTACTCATTGAGTTGTGTACTGTGTTTTTTAATTGGAAACGGTTGTTTGTATAGTCTGAGAATTCTGATTTTAGCTTTATTCTTAAGAAGTGAATTCATTTGAATATGAAATAAATAAGGTTTTTGTCACTTCTTGGGATTTAAAGAAATTGAAGTAAACATTCTATAAAAAATACGATTGATTAAAATTTTGAGTTAGTATTATGAATGTCAATATACTTGATTGATTTATGCAAACGGAAAAAGAGAAGCTTAGTATTTTGTCAGAAATGATTGCGTTTGCCAAAGTCAATAATAAGATAAAGGAAACAGAATATGACTTTTTGTTTTCTGTAGCCCAGCAGTTAGAGGTGAGTAAGAAAACGTTCGATAGTTTGTTTACACAGAATGTTGAGCACATAATACTTAAATCTCAATCTGAACGTATTGTACAGTTCCATAGATTGTTATTATTGATGAATGTTGATGATCAACAAGAAATGATTGAAATAAAACGAATACATGATATCGGTTTAAAAATGGGTTTGCCACCTGGTGCAATTCAACAAGTGTTAGCGATAATGCATAAGTATCCAAATAAAATAGTTCCTCCAGATTTATTAATAGCAATTTTTAAGGCACACTACAATTAGGACCAAGAAATAAATTCAGCATCAATCTTAGATAAATCTCTTTTATTCTTAATGTTCAGTTTTGCATCTTCTCTCAATTCATTAATTTCAATTTCAATATCTGTTAATTGATTAGAATTAATAACATGAGATGAGAGTGTTTTTAGCATGTGCATCAATTTTCTCATAACCGTTATATCATGTTTGCAATATTGACGATAAGTAGCCATTACATTGTAAAGTATTTCTGAAAATTTAGAGCATTTTGTATACACCCAATTATTTCCATCTGCATCATTTACATATTCATATTCCTGTTTTTTCATTAAGGATATAAATAATGAGGCTAGGTAATCAATGGTATTTAAAGCAGTGCCTGGGTCGTTTATTCCGGGTGACATAGCTTTAACTCCAATCTCTGATATTTGTCTAAAACCATAAATATAATTTTCACCTATAAGCTCTTCGTGGCTAAAAAGTAGGGTGTCCATTATTTTGCGTTTTAATTCCTCATCAATAGGTTTTTTAGTTAAAAGTCCGATGGTGCCGTCAATGATAAATTGACCTTTAAATAGTTGTATTGTAGCCTGTGTATTGTTTTCCTTACATAATTTCATTAGGTCATCTTTAAGTAATCCATAAAAATAACCTGACTTCGTAATTTCATATTTTTCCCAATATTCGGTTTCAGGAAAATCAAATGACTTCCCTTTCTCATTGTCAAGAATATGTTCAATTTCAGACTTTGTTCTTTTATGAATATCTATTAAAATATTACCGACCTGTATGGCTTGTGAAATATGATGAATGAAGTAAATGAATGCCGCTAAACAAAATACGGTTAAAATAATACCTATTAGAACAGAAAACCCCGGTGTTTGATAAGAGTTGTCAGTAGGTTCTATAGAAATTAGAATAAAGATGTTGTAAAGTATAGTAGCTATATATAGCCCTAATACAAATTGGTGCTTTTCGTCTGAAATTATACCAGGTAATACTCGGGGTGAGAAATTACTTGATGCTTGGTTCAATAAAACCATGACCATAGAAAAACTAAAGACCGTTAAAGAAAATAACCCTCCGATTAAAGTGCTCAAGATTGTTTTAGCTGTATCGGTATCATCAATAACCAAACCTGGTGCTACATCAATTAAATAGGTAGAGATGTCTAACTGCTCTAAATAAATCATTAAGAATGCAAGTACTAACCCGGCAAGCGAAATTATAGTTGGGAAGAAGGCGATTTTAGTACGAATTTGCTGTAGGAAGTTAGTAAGTCTGTTCATGAATTAATTTCTATGATAAAACTAATAAAAGAAATACCTATTAAATGGCTGATTTAATCAAATTAAAGACTCAAAAACAAATCATACAGACAAAATGTCATAGTTATTATCACATTTAGTGACACAATGACATTAAAAATTAAATGGTATATAGTTTGTTCTAACACTAACAATTAATAAAACAATTTATTTAAAATATACTATTATGAGTTTAACAAAAAGAAATGAAATGATGTTCCCGGCATTAATGAACGAATTATTGAGACCAGATTGGTTCGGTGGAACACAAAATGTAAGAGCTGCGGTACCGGCAGTAAATATTAAAGAGAACGAAGAGAACTTTGAATTGGAACTTTTTGTACCGGGTAGGAGTAAGGATGAGCTTATTATTGAAATTGATGATTCTGTTTTAACTATTTCATCTGAAACTAAGGAGGAGAAAGAAGAAACTAAAGAAAATTTTACAAGAAGAGAATTTACGCTTTCATCTTTTAAAAGAACTTTTTCGCTTCCTGAGACGGTGGCTACAGATAAAATTGAAGCCTCTTATAATGATGGAATTCTAAAATTCAATCTTCCGAAGAAAGAAGAGGCGTTACCAAAACCAAAACGTAAAATTGAGTTATCTTAAATATAAAATTTTTTAGGTTGGTTTGAGTTGTTTGTTAAAAGTGCTTTGAGAAATCAAAGCACTTTTTTTATGGTAACGGTTCTGTTAATATTGCTAAACAAGATACTATACCTTCTCTATAATTCCCTATCCGTAAATTCTCGTCAGGCCCATGTATATTGTTATCTGGATTAGGTATTCTAATGGATACTGCGGGAATGTTCAAGGTTTGTATAAATGGAGCCATAGGTTGAGAACCGCCTGTAGTTCTCATATTAACAATCTTGTCTCCAAATACTCTTTGAAGAGCTGAGTTTAAAAATTTTCCGATATCAGTGTCCATGTCTGTTCTAAAGGGCTTTGAACCTATTCGGTATTCAAAGACGCAAGTTTCTTAAAAGTGGCTCTATCTTCACTACTGGGTACAGAATCGACTAAATGATAGCCTTGCTCCATGATATGATTTCGTAGTAATTCTAATTGCCTTTCTGCAGGTGTTTCGGGTACTAATCTCATATCTATTTCGATAATAACATCTTCAGGTATTAAGGTGCGTACTTCTATACCCGTGTAGGCAGCTTTCAGTCCTCTTATGTTTAAGCTAGGATACTGTAATGCTTCTTGGTAGGTGGGTGCTACCTCTTCAGACTTTGATATTCCAAGTCTGATAATTAGACTATCGTTGTTTTCAGGTATTGTGGCTAGTAATTGCTTGTCACGAGCGGTTAAAATGACACCATCATAAAACCCTGGTATCTGCACAATACCACGTTCATCTTTTAAACTGCTTATTAATCGTGCAGCTTCAAAAACCGGATTAGGTGCATAATTTCCATATTGACCACTATGAAGTGCATATTTTGGTCCGAATACTTTTATAGTTGCAGTTGTGATTCCTCGAGCACCATAAGTTAATGTTGGTAAATTTGAAAGGTGTCTTGTGCCATCCATAATAAAAAGCATTTCAGCACTCAATAAATCTTTGTTTTCTAAAACTGCTTTAGGTAAATCTGGGGAACCTAACTCTTCTTGGAAATCCATAATCACTTTTATGTTGTATTGCGGATTTATGTTTTGCTTTTGAAGAATTTGTAAAGCGGAAATTAATGACATCGCCGGACCTTTTGAATCGGATGCGGATCGTGCAAAAATTCTCCAGTTATCATCATAAATATTTTGGTTCGAATCAATTTTTATTGGACTCCAAATTCCATTTTTTAATTCTTTAATTATAGGTGTGAATGGGTCGGGTTGTGACCAAGCGGAACTGTCAACAGGTTGCCCATCAATCTGTAAATAGAAGAGAATGCTTTTGAAATTTTTTTTATATATTTTTTCCGCCAAAAGGAGGGGAGCACCATCGGTTTTTATGGTCTGGGTTTTGAAGTTTAATTTTGTAAAAACACTATCACACCAGTGTTTATTCTGGTCAATTTGTTTTCGGTAATTACCGTCATTTTGTAGTTTCAAAAAATGGTGTAAATTCGTAAAAGCTACATTGAATTTTTCATTAGTAAGTGATTTTAATTCTTCGCTTTTTAAGTTTTGACAATGGCTACTATAGCTGCTTAAAACACCTAAGAAGAATACCACTAAAACTTTCCGTTTTTCCATTTTTGTATAGGTGTAAATCGATTTAGTCTTATCTAAAAATTATATATAAAATACTTTTTACCAGATAGTTATGTGATTTTAATTAATATTTTTATTTATATTTTTTAGAAATTGTAAAATTTCACTGAAATCGGACTTATTCTTGTTCTTGCAACGATTTTATTTCATCTCTCAACTTTGCAGCTTGCATAAAATCAAGTTCTTTTGCAGCCTTTTCCATAGCCTTTCTTTTTTCTTTTATCATCTTCTCAACTTGCTCTTTGGTCATGTATTCTAAGTCAGGTTCAGCGGCACGTAATTCCTCTTTTATAAAGTGATAAGTTGAGACTGAATTTTTGGATAAAACATTGTCCAAACTTTTGTTCAAAGCTTTTGGAATTTGATTATTATCGGTGTTGTATTTTATCTGTTTTTCACGTCTATAATTTGTTTCGTCAATCGTTTTTTGCATGCTATTTGTTATCTTATCCGCATACATAATTGCCTTGCCATTTAGGTGTCTTGCAGCTCTACCAACGGTCTGGGTAAGTGATCTATTGCTACGTAGAAATCCTTCTTTATCCGCATCTAAAATTGCGACTAAAGATACCTCTGGCAGGTCCAATCCTTCACGTAATAAATTTACTCCAATGAGCACATCAAAGATTCCTTTTCGTAAATCTTGCATGATTTCAACTCGTTCTAAGGTGTCTACATCACTATGGATATATCTACATCTCACGTTAATTCTATCCAGATATTTTGCCAATTCTTCGGCCATTCTTTTGGTTAATGTTGTAACTAAAGTCCGTTCATCTTTTTCAACCCGCTGATGAATTTCTTCCACCAAATCATCTATTTGATTTAGACTTGGTCTAACTTCTATAATAGGGTCTAATAAGCCAGTTGGTCTAATTACTTGTTCAACATATACACCTTGACTTAGTTGTAGTTCATAATCTGCTGGTGTAGCACTGACATATAAAACTTGATTTTGTAGCGCTTCGAACTCTTCGAATTTAAGTGGTCTGTTATCCATTGCGGCAGGCAATCGAAACCCGTAGTCTACTAAATTTACTTTTCGCGATCGGTCACCACCATACATCGCGTGTACTTGTGGTATGGTCACATGACTTTCATCAATAACCATTAAATAATCATCGGGAAAATAATCTAAAAGACAGAATGGTCTTGTGCCTGGTTCTCGACCATCTAAATATCTTGAGTAATTTTCAATACCTGAGCAATAACCAAGCTCACGTATCATCTCTAAATCGAAATTTGTACGCTCTTCTAAACGTTTTGCCTCGAGAGGTTTGGCTATATCTTTGAAGTAATTGATTTGTTTAACTAAATCGTCTTGAATGCTATGAATAGCATTCTGTAAGACATCTTTGGAGGTAACGAACATATTAGCCGGATAAATAGTAAGTGTCTCGTAAACTTCTATTATACTATTGTTAAACGGGTCAAAAGCTTCTATTTCTTCTATTTCATCACCAAAGAAATGAATTCTATAAGCATGGTCGGCATAACTAGGGAAGACATCTACAACATCACCTTTTACTCGAAAGTTTCCATTCTTAAATTCGGCCATTGTTCTCGAATACAGCGATTGAACCAATTGATGCATTAGCTTGGTTCTAGCAATAACTTGGTCTTTTTTAATGGAGATTACATTTTTTTGAAATTCTACTGGGTTTCCAATACCATACAAGCAAGAGACCGAAGCAATAACGATTACATCTCTTCTGCCCGAAAGTAGAGAAGAAGTAGTGCTAAGTCGTAATTTTTCAATATCCTCATTAATAGAAAGATCTTTCTCAATATATACACCACTCGTAGGTATAAATGCCTCAGGTTGATAGTAATCGTAATATGATACAAAATACTCAACCGCATTATCTGGAAAAAACTGTTTAAACTCAGAGTAAAGTTGAGCTGCCAACGTTTTGTTGTGTGCCAGTATTAAGGTTGGTTTTTGAACTTCTTCAATAACATTAGCCACTGTAAATGTTTTCCCAGAGCCAGTTACCCCTAATAAAGTTTGATATTTTTCATTTTCATTCAATCCTTTTACCAATTCTTTAATGGCATTCGGCTGATCTCCTGTTGGCTTAAATTCTGATACTACTTTGAATTTCATGTATTGTAATTCTCTTTTTGAAGTCTAAACTGACTTGCTTAAAAATTCATCTTGCATCGGTATTTGTAAGTGGAAGCTAATTAAAAATCCATTATGCTGATACTTAGTATAAAAATACGAAAGACGAATTTTATATTAGACGTATGCCCGTACGATTTCTATCACCTTTTTAAAGAAAAATGACCAATAATTTCTTGTCTATTTAGAAAGCTTGCTTTGAACCAGTAATCTGACTCTGGTAAAGCTTTATTGTTGAAAGTTCGGTCCCAACCTTTTTCTTTCGGATTAATTTGTTTTAGTAAACCACCATACTGGTTGAATATAAAAATTATATCGAATACAGATTCGAAGTTTTCTGGCGGAGGAACAAATTGCCAATAGTCATTTATGCCATCTCCATTTGGGGTGAAAAATACAGGAAAATCAGTGGACGTTATATCTCTATCTACAGACCTTTCTATGATTCCACAACCATTTTTATCGCGTACATATGCGATATGTGGACCTTGCGGTATGTTGTTGAAGATTGGAATATCTTGATATGGGCCGTCTCGGTTGTCTAAAGCATATTCATATTGACCGCCGCCTGTGGCAGAAATGGTAATTGTTTTACCATTTAAAAAGTTAACAACATCAATTGCTGTAATAGTAGCTGATTCCGAGGCTACAATATCAAATAGTTTAGAACTAGAACATTCTATAACTCCATTTTCGATGGTGATGGTATTGTAAGCTTCAAATCGATATCTGCCAGGTGTCGAAATGTTTACACTTCGTGATTGTGACATTAAAGATTCTTCACTACCACTATTGGTGAGATACCATCTGAATCCGTCTGCATCATCATCAGTAGTTATTGAATATGGCAGTTCATCACTACAAATGCCTACAATGTTTGGTAGGTTGATTTGTGGAGCGAGGTATACTAGCTCGCCAGTAATATCATTAATATAAGGGTCACAAACGTATAAGGCAAAGCTTGTAGTGAAGAATTCTTCTGAGCAGGACATCGCTGTTCCAATATCGTTATACGGAACAATGCGTACATAAATTGAAGAGTTTTGCGGTAAGTCCTCTGGTGGGTCGTAGCTTAAAACATTCTGTACATCTAAGTTATCGACAAGGTCGGTTCCATTTGGCGTGGTACCCATAGTTAGTCTATAGCCGTTAGCTCCAGGAACATAAGCCCATTCTAAATCAGTTATTATAGTAACGCTACCAGCGTTATTGTCTGGTGCTATTAAAATAGAGCATGATGGTTCAGAAGTTGTTGCAGTAGTTGTAAAGGAAATTTCTTGACATGCAATAGGTGGGCCATCAAAAGGTACTAAACTCAAAGTTGCATAAAGGCTAGTATTGTCGGGAAAGCCTAAAGACGGAGTGTAAGATATGTCGGTGCCAATAGGTTTTCTGTCAAGTATATCATTTCCCATAGGTGTTGTACCAATAGATAATAAATAACCATTATAACCTAAAACTTCTGGCCAAGTTAACGTAGCGTCTAAGGGTATCTCTGTAGCTCCATTAATTGGATAACTGAATTTCGGACAGTCCTGAGCTGATAAAAATGAGCAGGTTAAAAAAATGCCCAAGTACTTCAGAACAAGAAACATTTCTTTTAAATTCATTTATTTCAAATTTTTCATTTATCGCTTTAAGCTAAAATGACCTTTAATTACCCTATTATTATTTGATATTGCCTTAAACCAATAATTAGATTCGGGCAGTGCGCTTCCATTAAAATTTCCGTTCCATCCTTTTGAATTGGGGAGTATCTGTGCTAAGAGCGCTCCAAACTTATCAAAAATCCATATGTTCAATACATTATTTTCACCGGTTGCGATATGTGGTATAAATTGCCAATAGTCATTTACACCATCTCCATTAGGAGTGAAAAAATTGGGAAATCCTTCAACCGTTAAATCTTGTTCAATAAGTTGATTCACAATGCCACATCCGCCTTTATCACGAACATAAATGGTATGATTTTCAAGGGTTATTCCATTAAACCTATTGCTGTCTTGGTATGGACCATTTTCATTGTCTAACGCATATTCAAAGATTCCAGACTTTGTGGTCAGCACTTCATAATTACTTGTATTGGCTAGGTTGGTAACCAATATATTTTTAATCACAGGTAATTGGGAGGCTTCGACTCTAAAGGACTTTGAGGACGAACACTCAAATGATCTGCCTGAGTCTTCGAATACTGAATAGACTTCGTAAACATAGTCACCAACTTCTGAAATAGAGACTTCTGCAGATGATGATAGTAATGTTTCATTTCCTGTGCCATTGACCTTGAACCATCTATAACCATCAGCTTGATCGGTTGCAGAAACTATATTTGATTCATTATCTATACAAATGGTAACAGTATCGGGGAAAGTTATTTTGGGATTTAAGACTTGTAATTCACCAGTTAAAGGGTCAAAATATGGACCACAGCCAAGTAGGGTAGAAAAGGTTTCTTGTGAACACCCTATAGCATCACCCGCATCGTTAAATGGAATTATGGTTATGAAGAAAGTGCGGTTAGGTTCAAAATCAATAACTATGGTAGATGTTTTAAAGAATAGCGCATCTTCTAGTATATTGGACTCAAAGGGAGATGTGCCTATAGTAACTCTATAACCTATTGCGTTGGGTACTTCGTTCCATTCTAAAACAGGACTTAAAGGAATGTTTGTTTCCCCATCGATTGGTGTAATCATGGTGGTACAGAATGGTAAATCGGCCGTAGTAGCCGTGGTGAATATAGAAGCGCTACAGCCTACTGATAACCCGATTCTATTATAAGGTATGATGGTAATATAAATAATTGTTTCTTGTGGCAAATCTGTGGTCGAATTATAGATTAAGGTATTGCCTACATCAACATTATCAATTATTTCGCCTCCATTTGTTGAAGTGCCAATTGTTAGATAATAACCTGTAGCGTCTGAGGCGGCATTCCAAATAATGTTAGTTGCTGTGTTTACTTCTAATGCATTTTCTTTTGGAATATTGAATGTGGTGCATTTTGGCGCTTCACTCAGTATGGCTGTTGTGAAACTTTGACTGTCGCAAACAATATTTGGTTGATTAAAGAAGAAAAGAGTAATCGTTACAAATATTTCTGTGTTCTCTGGTAAACCTGTTGAGGGTGTGTAACTGTTCAATCCACCTACATTTTGCTCGTTTAAAATATCGACTCCACCTTCGGTTGTGCCTAAAGATAAAATATACCCGGGCACACCAGTAACAGGTTCCCATTGAATAGTTGAATTCAGTGGTGCTAAGTCAGAACCGTTTAATGGATTTAAAAGTTCGGGGCAATCTTGGGCTACAACTTGTGAAATAGCTATGAAAAAGGCTATGAAAGTTAATGGCATAGCCAAAACCTTTGATAAACATATGTCCCAATTCTTTTTCATAGTAGGTTCGTAAACATTACAATATACTACAAAATGAAAATTAACCCTTTCGAAAGCGTATTAAATAGGATTAAAGACGAATCTATTAGGCGTATTAGAGGTCTCGTTTTTTTAAGATAGCATATGAACCATAAATAAAAATTGCTGTCCAAGCCATTACAATTAGAATTTCATACCAATGAACAGCATAATCAAGACTTAATTCCTCTCCCATTTGGTTTACTACAGATTGTACTGCACCTAATCTTGAAAAAGGTTCTTTGATAAGGTTGAACATAGATTGTAGGGGAAAAAAGCCCATGATGATATCAGTTGTTTCACCATCAAATAATTTCCATCGGATAATACCTCTAAAAATACCTTCAAAAACTTGCCAAAGAATTAAAAATCCTAGAGCGAAAGCTGAACGCTTAACTAGAACCCCTAAAAACAGACAAAAGGAGAAGAAACCTGTTAGTTTGACGAAAAATGCTACTAAAAATTCTAAGTCGGTTAGGATAATAGATATTTCATTATAATCCGAATAAACTAAGCCTAAAATAAGGGATACAATAAAAACAAAGACTGTTGATATAAGCGAAAATGAGATAACTGTCAAGAATTTTGAAAGTATAAATTCCTTTTTAGAAAGGCCGTCAATTAAGTTCTGTTTTATGGTCTTGTTGCTGTATTCATTAGACATCATTGAAACTATCACAATTGCTAAGAATAATTTAAAGAATGCTGTAATAAAAGTGTTGAAGTGCCATATGTATGGGAAATTAAAAATTCCCTGATCTGCCATATGAAATTGAATAGGACCAATATCAAACTTAATAGCTGCAACTAATGCAATGGAAGTTAAAAGAGTGAAGTATGAAATAATCAACACTTTACTGGCTCTATTATTCCAAAGTTTTATAAATTCTATTTGTAGTAATCGTATCATTATCGGGTGGTTTTAGGCTTTTGCGTTTTTAGTCAATTCTAAAAACTGTTCTTCTAGACTTTCTTTTCTTTTGACCAAATGAGAAACTACAAAACCGTTTTCAAACAGTATTTTGTTCAATTTTTGGGCATCTAATTCTGTGGTTAGAAAGGCTGTGAGTAAACCGTTTTCTGATTTTATCTCACCGAAATGTTCATTTGTTTTCAAAAAAGATTGCAAACCATCCATATCGGAGGTTTTAAGTTCAAAAAAGCCGAAACTTGTTTTTAGACTATCTACCCTACCTGAATATAATTTTTCTCCTTTTCTCAGAATGACCACATGAGTACATACTTTTTCAACTTCATCCAATAAATGAGATGCCAATAATATTGTAGTTCCCTTTGCGGCAATGGTTTTAATTATTTCACGTATTTGGTGAATACCTTGTGGGTCAAGACCATTGGTAGGTTCATCTAGAATCAATATTTCTGGGTCATTTAACAAAGCGGAGGCAATGGCCAAGCGTTGCTTCATACCTAGAGAAAAAGTTTTGAATTTGCTATTCTTTCTTTCTAGCAAACCAACTAACTCTAATTTCTCCTCTATTTTATTTTTTTCTACATCCTTGATTTTGCAAACTAACTTCAAATTTTGAAGAGCAGTCATGTATGGGTAAAAGTTTGGACGCTCAATAATGGCACCCACTTTTTTTAATGCTTGATGGGTAGTTTCTTGTCCGTTAAACCATGAGAATTCGCCACTTGTTTTATTGACCACGTTTAATACAATGCCGAGAGTAGTTGATTTACCACTACCGTTTGGGCCAAGAATGCCATAAACATTTCCTTTTTCAATTGAAAACGATAAATCTTTTACTGCTGTTAGGTAACCGAATTTTTTAGTAAGGTGATCGACTGTTAGAATTGTGCTCACGTCAAGTGTTTTTTTGATAGGTTATATCTACTTGACGAAAAACTTTACCTATTGTTACATTTTAATATGAATATCTCTTTGCACTAAAGGCGAATTTGTTTTTTACACGTAACTATTTCAAATTTCTTTACTGCTATTATCTCTACTTAATGGCCGTTTTAAGTAGTTTATGTATCAATTTGGTCTTGATTAGTACTCTAAGTATAACCACTATTTTTAATTCTAGTAAAGCAATCGCTAAAAAAAACAATCATTAATGAATTGCCTTTTTTAAATGTATTTATCTGTATAAGGTAAAATGCCCAATAAATTCCCTTGTATCAGCTTCACCATTTAATTTGATGACATACCAATAATCCCCAGATGGTAGTTCGGTAGTTTGATAGATACCATCCCATCCGTCTTTATTGTCTTGAAACCTGTAAACGCTACGACCATACCTGTCGAATATGCTGATAAAAATGTTTGGATAAACCTCAATGTTTTCTGGTTTCCATAAATCGTTACCGCCATCACCATTAGGGGTAAAGAAATTAGGTATTTCGATATCAATAAATTCAATAAAAATACTGGCTGTTATCTCACATCCATTTTCATCTATAACGGTAACCAAATACGTATCGGTTTCAGTGATGTAAAATACCTTTTCAGAGCCATTGTTGGTATCACCAAAGTAGAAAGTATAATTTTCCTTACCTCCGGTAACTGTTGCTGTAATTTGATTAATATTTGTCTCGGCCACAGTAAGTGTAAGTGGGTCATAAGATTCAATTTCAATATCATAAGTAGCAATACAGCCATTTGCATGAGAAATACTGATAAAATGATTTCCAGGAGTCAACTCGCGGAAAATAGGATTTAACTGCATTTCCATTGGGTCTACAGTGTCTAAGCCAAAAAGAACATCATTTTCTATGCTTGGATCATTTAGTACAATGTTTACATAATTGCTTGGAAAAACGCCATTACAACCATAAATAGGTTCAACGATAGCTCCAAGATCGACACCGGCATCTATAGTTACAATTATGGTTTCTTCACAACCTTGCGCATCCTCAATAAAGATAATGTAATCGCCTGCAGCCAAGTTTGTAAAGCTTGTTCTACCTTGAACATAATCTGTTTCATCTGCTAAACGCGTGCTGTATGGTGCAGTACCACCTATTATAGATAAATCAATAGTTCCGTCTTCTTCGCCTACGCAAATTTCTGGAGTACTTGCTGTGGTTATTTCTAAAACATCTGGTTCTACTATGGTAGCTTCAATAAGTTCAAAACAACCGTTAGAATCTTGTGCTATAATAATATAATCACCAGGAGCCAATTCATCGAATGTATTGTCATCACTAAAGCGATCTAAATTTGGTGAAATTGCATATTGATAAGTACCTGATCCGCCAAGCATGTTTACAGTAATACTACCATCTTCTTGTCCATTGCAAGTAACATCATTGAAAACAGTATTAGAAGTATCGATTAGAAGTGGGTCTGGTTGCGTAATTGTTATAGCTGTAGTTGCAACTTCACAATCATCACTCTGTACTCTTACGTAATAAGGACCTGCCAATAAATCTGTAAACAGACCTGTTGGTTGATTTGGACTTACTTCGTTTGTTAAACCTGCATCAGAGAATAAGGCATATTGGTAATTACCTAATCCGCCTTGAGCTTCAGCATTTATAACTCCCGTATTATCGCCGTTACAATTAATTGTCGGATTATCATTATCCAAAGTTACTGTCAATGGAATAATTGGGTTAATGGTAACGCTGTTCGTTAAAACCGAAATACAACCTTCGCTATCTTGAACATAATATTGATATGTATTTGGTGAAACACCTGTAAATAAATGGGTGTTTGGGCCATTAATTTCGTTCATTGCATTGAATGTTGATGTACCATCAATATTCCACATATAAGGACCTGTACCACCTGAAGCTGTTAATAATAACTCGGCATCAGATAAACAAGTAGCTCTTTGTGCGGTTACCAACTGACCTTTAACTTCAATAGGTTCTAAAATTTCTACAACTGCTGTTTCATCTGAACAGTTTAAGTCATCTAAAACAGTAATGCTGTAATATCCTGATCTTAAATTGCTAAAAGTCGCGGATGTTTGTGCACTTGATGTTTGTAATAAATTGGCTCCAGGAGCATCAATATCATAAGTTTTAAGAATGTATCTATAATTGGTAGTAACCGTTCTAGGTGTAAAGCCACCTGTTAGCTCAGCAATGGTATCGCCCTCACAAACCAAACCTTGAATAGATTGAATATTTGCAACTATTGGTTCTGGTGGAGATAATACAAAAGCATTTGTAAAGGTTTGAGTACATCCTAAGTTATCAGTTACTTCTACTGTATATTGACCATCACTTAAACCTCTAAATAGATTACTATTTACTTGATTAACTGTGTATGTTGTACTAGTACTAACATGTGTTAGAACAATTTTAAAAGGTGCTTCACCACCATTAGGGATAATATTCGCACTACCCATATCATTGCTACAACCAACATCATTGGTTTCTATCGTAGCTAACGTAACAGGAGCACTTGGCGAGGTAATGGTAAAAGATCGTTCTTGAATACATTGTGGTGTACCAACTTGTGAAGCTCTTAATATGTAGCTACCAGCTGCAACTGGAATTAAAGCTGTTGTACCTGTACCATTGAAAGTGCCAGCATCATCTGTACGAGTGGTAGCTGTTGCATCTGCATTTAAAACTGTCCAATTATAATCTCCCGAATAAGTAGCATCGGTAAACGTTACTTCAATACCTCCATCAGTTCCGTAGCATACTACGTCTGCAAGTTTATTAACATCTACTTCGAAGGTGTTAGGGTTTTCTACGATATGCGTTCTTGTAATTTCGCACCCTGTAGTTATGTTTCTAATTCCAATGGTATAGGTGCCAATTGCCATATTGGTAAATACATTGTCACCGGTTTGATACGTTGTCGATGGCAATATTCTAAACTCATAATTAGCAAGGTCAGCTGTTGTATTGGTAACTGTGCTAGTCACATTTACTCTAATATCTTCAGCATTATTACTACAATCCAGTTCTGTAAGAACAGTAATTGTTGCGTCAACAAAAGTATCATAAGGGTCTATAGGGACTATGTGTTCAACAGAACAACCTTCATCATCATAAACTCTTACAATAATATCTCCACCAGCGGCATCGGTATGTGTATACACTAAACTGCTGCTATTTTGAAGAACACTTGAAGTAGCGTCATCAATGAATTCAAAACGATCATATGTTCCACTACCACCATTTATTAAACTTGCTTCAATTGTTATAGTTGCATTATTACCGTCATTACCGTTTGCACAACCGTATTGATCAGGAATAGGAGCAGTAAATGTGATTAATGTATTTTCATCAACAACCACTGTTTTTACTGTCGGACAGTTATTCGGTCCTCTACCGGTAACATCATATGAACCACCAGGAAGTCCAATGAAAGATTGTGTCGCAGCATCCCAAGATGCACCTGCTGGCATTGGATCTAAAACATAAGTCAATGGATTATTTCCGTTATTAACCTGAACCAACTCAATACTACCATCATTAGCGCCAGAACAACTAACCTCAATTGGAGTTGCCGTGAAATCTGGACGAATAGCCGCAGGTATGGTTACATCAAAAGTTCTAAAACAATTTGGTGAGGCAGTACCAATATCATAAACATTGACCGTATAAATTGTATCTACAGTATTGTCAGGTACGCTAACTGGTACGTTCATGGCTCCGCCAGTAAGAGTCTGTCTTGTTTCAACATCTGCTGATGAACTGTCAAGTATTTCGAACTCATAATTCCCAGAACCTGAAATACCTTCAATAGCTATTTCAGCCTCATAACCGGTACCACAGCCTAATTGCTTGGCTAAACTTGCTGAAGCCTGTAGGGTAGGGTGAACATCTATATTAATTGTATCTGTACAACCACTTTCATCTTTAATGTATACATCATAATTACCGGCAGGTACTGAGTTGTATATGCCGCCGTTGTTTTGATAGGTACTACCGCCATCTATAGAATAAAGAGTACCTGTGCCAGTAGCAATTATAGTAACTGAAGCGTTAGTATTACAATTAGTAATTACTACATCATCAATAGTTGGTGCTGCAGTAAAGTTCATAATTACATCATCAAGCGGATAAGTACACCCATATTGATCTTCTACAGTTACAGTATATGTTCCTGCAGGTGAATTTGCCGCTATTTCTATTGGATTGTCATCTGTTGTGGTAATCGTAGTAAATGGGCTAGGTCCTGTAATAGTGTAGAAGTAAGTACCTCCACCACCTTGTACATTGTCAATTAATATTAATCCAGGATTTTCACAAGAAATATCTTGAATAGACTGTGTGTCTCCTGTAATTTCTTCTAACATTTCCAATTCCTCGTTTTCACTAGCACTGATACATTGTGGAGTTCCACCATTATATTGTTGTACTTCAATATAGTATTCATCTTCTGGTAAGCTTGTGACATTTATAGTACTGGAGTAGCTAACAATGCCGCCACTATCTCTTATTACATTGCCATCTATATCATATAAGAACCATTCCATATCAGGTTCTATGGAACCATCTGTATCTGTAATAGTATACGCTATCGAACCATTGCTTGAACCTTCACATGCAGGAGTAACAACAGAAGTAATGTCCATTGGGTTAACGACCTCGTCATTAACATTTACGCTACTTTCTCTAACACAACCAACTGCATCTCTTACATAAAAAACATAGGTTCTACCTGGAATTAAATTAGGGAAAGTATGTGTTGAACTAGCAGCATACGGAGTTGTCCAACCATTAACTGGGGTAATAATATTAAAATTAGCAGGATCATCTGTATATGTATATTCATATGGTGCAGTACCATTTTGACCACGTACACTTACCTGTAATTCATCACAATTAACGATAATAGGTAGTATTGTAATGTCTAAATCATCTAAAGGATATGGAATTAATAAATTTGGTAAATCAGTTTGACAAATTGTATTTCCACTACCGTCAACTGTTCTAATTGATGGTTCTACTTCAAATCCTGATAAGTAACCTCTAAACTGGTCAGATGTCTGCCAAGTTGCACCACCATCATCACTAAATTCAAGTGTACCAATTGTTGTTGTATAGTTTACAAAGTCAAAACCGAAATCATTAATGTCACCTGTACAAAGAAGTGGAGTTCTTCCCTCAACTGTTGAGGTAAGCTCTGCTGGCGCTGTAATGGTTACCGTTTCTGTCTCAGAACAGCCACCGTCATCTGTAATAATTACATCATAAGTTCCTGCTGCTAGATTGTAATAAGTTTTAGTGGAACCTACTACATTAGTTTGTACTTGATCAGGTGTACCATTGGTTACATCTACCAGTCTGTAATCGAAAGGAGAAAGTCCATCATTAATAGTCACGGCAATATTACCGGTGCCATCATGACAATCTGGGTCTGTAGCTACTGCGCTAATGTCAAGTACAGGGCTAGCGGTAATGGTTTCTGTAACCATGGTTTGGCAAGCATCTGTAGCATTTGCTTTATCTCTTACATAAATATCAAAATCTCCAATATCGGCTAAAAGAATATTAGTAGTATTACTAGCAGAGAAATCGGTATCAGTTACAGTACTCCCAGAGGGAATAAAAGCATATACAAAATTGTTGTCGCCGCCTGAAGCTGTTGCCGTCAAGCTACCGTCGGCACATAAACTTGCATTTACAGGCACTACACTTAATGAAATAGTCGGAGCTATAATTATCGATTGAATAGAGGTAGCACAACCATATTGGTCATTTACTTCTACATCATAAGTGCCTTCAGATAGGGCATTGAACGTATATGTTAGGTCGGTTATTGGAGAAGGTGTTTGCCATGCCCCATTGTTAATTCTAAATGAATAATTACCATTACCATCTGTTACCGTTGCTGTTACCGTACCGTTATTTTGACCATCATAACATTGTGTGGCGGTTAAGCCAAAAGCAATAGTATCTGGTTCAACTATATTTACAGTTGCAGTTGATACTACTTCACAATTGTTTTGATCTTTAACTCTTACATGGTAATCGCCAGCTGGTACATTTAAGAATTGTGATGATGTACTAAAAGTTCTTACAATAGTATTGTCTGTTCTTTCTAATTGATACTCATAACCGGGAGTACCCTCTGTTGCAGATGCTTGCAAAGTAGCTCCTGTATTAAAACATGTAAATTCTGCGGTTTGTTTAATATCTACTGTTAATGCATTTGGTGATGTTAACGTCGCCGTTGTCGCTGAGGTTGCAGCACATGTATTATCGTCTATTTTTTCGACCCTAATAGTATACGTGCCATCTGCGAGGGTTGAAGGTGTAGTAATCGGAGAGGTTGTTTCGGTTACCCAAGTTGTACCTCCGTCCAAAGAATACTGATATCCAAAAGCAGGATCAAAGTTAGAAACCTCAAAACGTATACTACCATTATCACTAGTATTACATGTAGGGTCTGTGCTTCCTAAAATAGCTACTTCAAAAGTTTTTCCAGTTTCTATAATAACCGATATATCTTGTGTTTTTTCACATATCTCAGGAGTTTGAGAAGCCTGTATATCATCTAATACCAAGAAGTTACCGTTGTCACTATCAAGATTAGTACGTAATACAAGACCAACTGCAGTATTAGCACCTGGGTTAAACGTAACCGTTCTTAAGTGCCAATCGTCTGCATTATTATTCTGGGGAATAGCTGCTGTTGCCTGGCTACTAATTACTGTACCCGAACCATCAACCAATTCTACCAGTACTTCTGGGTCGTTACCTGAAGCATTGTCTATTAATATATTGTATGCATAAAGTGATATAGTGATATCTTGATTGGCAAGTGCTTCCAACCCTGTTCTTGACCATAAAATATTATTATTACCTGCTGAGGTACTTACCCCAATTGCCATAAATCTACCATCGGTCAACCCTGTATGGTCATTTGGACTTCTCCAAGATGCATTAGGATTGGTAATTCTATTGGTAACTGCATATTCAGCATTTACAAGAATTCCGGCAGGTCCTAAATTACAATCCGTATCGGTACCATCTTGTGGTTCATAACAATACCCAGCACCAATTTCTGCAATCTGGGTTGTTACTCCAGCTCCAAAATCTTCAAGGAATAATATGCTTTGTTCTGCAGCTACAGTACTTGTGTAACCAACCGTTACCGTTTGAGTTCCAGCAGTTACATTGTTGAAAATATTACTATTTAAGGGTGAGTTATCTGTACCGTTTAATTTGTAAGTATAGGTAAAGTCCGTTGTGTTAGAAGGGGTAATTGTAACTACTCCCTCCCCATCACATTCATACGTAATGGCATTAGTGAATGTAGGGTCAATAGCTGCACTAGGTACCGTAATTTCTAAATCTGTAGAACAACCTAATGCATCTTTTACTGCCAATTGATAATTACCCGGAGTTAAGCGTCTTTCATCAACTGTAGAGAAAGTATTTCCGCCATCAAAACTGTATTCATAAGGAGCTTGACCACCGCTAGCATTTAAAATCTTAACTAGTGCAGTTGGTATTGTAGCGCCAGATGTGTCACAAGAAGCATCTTCTAATATTGAAGGTGATGCTGTTAATATAAACGGTTGAGTAACCTCATAATCAATAGACTCTTCACATCCATTGCCAGTTGTGCCACTAGAATCCATAACAGTAATAGTATAATTTCCAGCTGAAATATTGTTGAAGAAGTTTTCTGTTTGATAAGTTGTACCACCATCATGACTATATTGATACGGTGCGTTACCGCCAGTAGCGTTTATAGTCATTACAGATGTAGAGGAATCCGCACAAGTAATTTCTGTGTTGGTGGCTGATATGGTAATAGTTCCCAAATCTTCCATGGTTACTATATTAGAGAAACCATAGCATCCATTATCATCTCTTATTACAAAAACGTAATCTCCTTCTTCATTAGGAATATACGTTGATGGAGTACCTTCATAACCAAATAAGAAAGTCGTATTCGGGGAAAAATCTGAATCAGGTATTGTAGTCTCGTCAGTATATGGTGCTAAACTATCTTTACTATAAATAGCAAATTCGTAACCTGTTGTTCCACCTGACGGAGTTAAATTAATAACACCTGCGGTACACGTTATGTTTTCTTGATTTGTAGCTGTTAATCGTAACTCTGGAATTTCGTCAACTGTAATAGTTCGCTCATCTAAACAACCATCTGTAGTAGAGGTGACAATTACATAGTCGTCTGCCGCAAGGCCCGTAAATGTATGTGTGTTATCTGATGAAATTAAGTTGTTTGTAACCAATGATCCTTTACCACCGCTACCATTATCCAAATAGAGTTCGTAGCTATATTCTGGGGATACATTTAAAGCTTGTATTGTAATAGTACCAGCATCGGTACAATCAAATGGTGTAGTGCTAGGTATTACTTCAAATATTCTTTCTGAGATTCCTATCTCCTCTGTTTCAAAAATACAGCTATTAGCAATTGGTGCTCCAGTTGAAGGATTAAGCTGTGTAATTTGAACTTTATACGTACCAGCACTAGTGATGTTAAAGTTAGGACCCTGACCAGCACTAAATGGAGTTGCGATAGTGTTGTTCTCTACATCATATAACTGGTAACCATATCCAGAACCTAGGTCAATTACTCTTATTAAACCATCTGTATCACAAATAATATCTGAAGAATCTGGTTCAGGAATATCTAACGTGTTTTGGTATGAATTGAAATAGAATCTACTAAAACATCCACCTTCATAGCCAATAACAACTCTGTATTTTCCACTTTCGGTAACAGTAAAGTTATCTGCATCGGTCTGTTCGTTCCAAGTCCAATTGCCATTGGTATTTGCGCAATTGTCACTAGCATCGCCACAAGTTGCAACATCACAACTTGTTTCATCTAGTTTTTCCCATTTTATGCTTAATGCATCGGTAATACCTAATTGTATAAAAGCACTATCTGTATCTCCACATAAGAAAATATGAGGCATTGAGCTATTATCATTTGAACATGTAACGGTTTCCCCTTGAATATCGTTATCAGGATTGGTATCTGAATTTACCTGGTTCAAATAACTGATAATTGGGTTCGTTTGAGTTTCTCCGTACCGCTCAACAGTAATTAATTCTGTATGGTTAGCACAACCTGATGTTGCTGTCTTTTCAACTATATAATTACCTACTGTGGTTACTACTAAAGTATTAGAAGTTCCGTCATTTAAAATAGTATCGCCAGAATCTATTGATCCATTATTATTAGTGTCTATTGCCCAAGTATACGTGTCAAATCCCAAACCAGCTGAAAGAGTGCCACTGGCACCACAAAGCTGAACCGTACGTGCTACGTTACAATTTGCTAATGCATCTGATACATTGTTTGTAGCTACTTCTAGGGTAGTGGTACAAGCACCTGCAGGATTACTGCCGTCTTCATCTGAAAATATATTAGTGTTTAGGGAGCCAGTATATGTTGCATAGGCATGATTCTCTAATTGAGAAGCACAGGCTGCAACAAATTCAGAACAGTCACCAGAAATTGATACCGTTATTTTGATTTTATATTCTGGATCTCCAATTTGAACTAAATCATTTGGAACAGTAAATATTATGGTTTGCGTATTTGCATCATAAGAACTGGTTACGCCCGGGGCATCATCAATATTTATGTTATCTAGTGTAACATTGGTAGGTAAAACATTTTTTATAGTGAAACTTGTAGCATGGTCATCTCCGGTATTTTGAAAACGCAATACATAATTGTAAGTGTCGCCTAAGTTTAGATCTTGACCATTAATATCTGTGCCTCCCAATAATTCTGATGTATTACCAAGAACAATTACCGGTGCAAAAACTTGATTGTAAGATGCAGCATTTACAGTACCATCAGTTGGGTCAACAACAGGTGTGCCTGTTCCATATTCACCACTATCACCACCGTCTGCAGTATCATCTTTATAAAATTCATTGGCATCACTACATCCATCATCATCGCTATCTAAATCTAAAGAATCTGGATATCCATCTCCATCGGTATCGCAACCTGCGGTTAAAAGTGTACCTCTCAATACTGTAGGTCCTCTTAGCACTTGACCAATAGTTACTGAATTAGCACCAGATGAATTCCAAGATGTTGTATTTGCAGGTGTATCTAATTGCATTGCTTCTAAAGCACTGCCTGTAGTTCTTTTTGCAAATAATTCGAATTTTCCGTTTTGATCAATAATGATTCGTAACACTGGATCACCAATAGAACCGCTAATGGTCCAGACACTTGGGTTGCCGTTTGTTCCATGCATTGTACCATCTAAATAACGCGCAACGTTACCTGGTACACTATTTTCAAACTGTACTTCTCCTGCAACGTCATTACCATTAATGTCCAGGGTAAATGAATTGTCTAACTCATAAATGTCAAGAATTAGATAATTGTTGACGCTCATTAATTCACTCGTTACCGAGTTGCCATTACTAATATTTACTGATAAAGTATCACATTCATCTTCGTCATAAATTCCGTCATTATCATCATCTAAATCAACAATATCAATAATACCGTCGTTGTCAAAATCATTATGAACAAGAATATGTGCAGATGTACTATCACCTGTAACATTAGCGTCTACTTGATCTTGTGTGTTTATTGCAGTATTTGTTAAACTTAATAAGGGTAAGGTGTCAATTTCATCGGCAGTTACTTCTAACGTTAGAAATGCTACCTCACCTGGTGCCAATGTTCCAATGTTCCAAACACTTCCGTTCCAAGATCCTGTAATTGTAGAGGCTTCCTTTAAGGTTAACCCTGCAGGAATATTATCTGTGATTTGAAGATTGGTAATAGGTAAATAATATAGATTTTCTGCTCTAATAGTAAATGTGGCAGTTTCTCCTTCTATTATTTCTGGTTTATCAACAGTTTTTTCAATCTGAACATCTGGCTCACAATAGAAAATTTTAATTGTTTGTGAGTCGTAGGTACAAGGTCCTTTTGTTCCTCTTACATAATAATCACCGGCAATAGTTGCGGCGTAGTCGTAAGAGTTTGCTCCAGGAATGGCTACACCATCAAAATACCATTGATAAGCATCAAAGTTATCATCAGAAGCCTCAAAAATACTTGACCCCGAAAAGCATTCCCCCTCGGTACCTCCATTAATTTTTAAAACTACTTCTGGCACGGTGTCAAATCCTGAAAAATAACCAGCAACACCTTGTGCACCATTAAATCCAAAAAAACCAATAGCCATTGGTCCGGTTGAGGTTACACTAACATCCCCATCTAAATTTGGTATGTAGAATGTTTTCCAATCGTCTGATCCGGCAACTGGGTCAGAAGCAGGTTTTGATATTTCAACTCCATCTTCATATACCTTAACATTAGCATCAATTGTGTTTACAGAAGCGATAATTGTTAATCCGCCAGTTACAGTACTACCAGCAATGTTACGAATGTCTGGTATGTTGTCCATTACATCTGGTAACAAACAGTTTACTGGCGCTACAAAGTTCAACCCTTGTGTATATAATGCACTTGAACCTGCAATAGATTGATAAGCATATACATCTTTAGAGGTTTGAACGAACATATTCGCACCTGCTGAATTATTAGAATAATTAGAACTCGGTATTTTATAATATTCACCATTATTTATTGTAGCAATTGCTGTAGTACTACCGTTTACAAATATTTGGGTGTTATCTGCCGTAGCAATAACCAAAGGGAATTCTGTAAGTCCGTTAGTGTTACCGTTACCTCTTATAAATACGTAATCTTTACCTAGTTTATTAATAGGTACTGGTTGATCTATACCGGCATCTCTATGGCTTTGACCATCTTGACTACCAAAATTGATAGAACCATTACTAATTACAATATCTTTTGTAGAAACAATTGAAGCCCCGATCCAACCATCTTCATGGGCTTGGGTAGGTGACGTACCAATGTAAGTTTCGTACACAAATGATTCATTTGCGTTTAAGGTTATTGTATGTGAATTGGCAGTAATGCCAGCTCTATTTCCTGCAACTCTAAACTCACAACCAGGATCGTAACCAGATAGTACCACAGTAGTGTTATCTTCGGTTGCCATTATACCAAGGGTGTTAGATTTTGATGAGTGACTTCCTTTATTTGGAACACCACCCCATTTAAAATTAGTACCCATAGCTTGTCGACCCTTAGCTGTTAGCGATGCAGCTTGTGATCCAGATTTACCTCGGTAATTGACGTAAAATTTTTGTCCACCTGCAGAAATAAACCGCAAACCGCTATTGGTAAGTACTTTACCGGTATTGTTGTTATCTACCAGGGTAATGTTATTATCACCGTTACCTAAAGTCCAAACACCAGGATTAAGATTGTTTATGTTGATTGTTCTTACGATTGTATTCGATGTACCTCTGTACACGTAAACATCAAAAGAAGTAGTTTCTGGAGTTGATAGGTGAATAGCTTGGTTCTGAATACCTGCGTTGTTTTGACCTTGCTTCATTGGTGGTAAATAATGAAGGTCACTTAATTGCGCAAACCCTAAAAATGAGTTGAATGCAATTAGAAAAAACAGTATACCCTTAATATATGATTTAATCAGATAATTCATTGGCTTGGTTTCATATAGAACAACCAACAAATTAAATAAGGTTTAAACATCTGTAAAAATAAATGTTGTCAATGCATACTATTATGTTGTTGTACCTGTTAATTCTATTTATTTTCAAGAGATTATTAGATTGAAATGTTTATTTTGTTAAGAAATTTGTAGTATGTCAGAAGAACGATTAATGTCTAAAAAGAAACCAGCCTATCCTGTAAGTGAGGCTTTAGATGGCTATTTGGATCATTATAGTCGTAAAATAGAGATACCTATATTTTATGATGATTTACTTCGGTTTTCTGGTTCAGTAGTTGTTTATGATCAAAATGACGAGGATACTTTATGGGTAAGAGCTTATTATTCTGAATTCGATAGAAAGGAAATTGATGATAGTTTAAAAAAGGTCTATTCTATTTTGCACTCTGATGGAAGTAATAATATTAATCAATATTTGAATGTCGATGCGGTAGATTTCTGTACGTTCGGAAATTCTAAACCTTTTAGAATAAAGATTCGTAATATTCTGAATGATAACTTCACGTATTTCTATATCAAAAAAACGGATGCTTCACGAATTTATGGGTTGGAATTAGAGCACATGCTTTCACCTTATAATTTAAATTTTTTGGTTTATAAGGATACTTTAATTGAGGAGCATATAGCCGGTATACCTGGCGATGAGTTTATTAAGAATATGTTGCCGAAATGTACAGAACCTGAAAAGGCACAATTAGCCAAAGAATTTGTAAAGTTTAATGAACGTTGTATGATTCGGTTATTGGGAGATATGCGTTCATATAACTATGTAATTGTACCTACCCATGATTTTGACCATGTGGTATATAAGATTCGTGCAATAGATTTTGATCAACAATGTTTTGAAGGTAAATTAAAGGTATATAGGCCTCAATTTTTTAAGGAAAACTATAAAATGGTTGAGTTGGTTCGTAATAAATTGAAGAGAGACTCTGTAGATCAATATAAATTGGAAGAGCGCTCTATGGTGGCAAAACGTATTTTAAGTTCTGGAAATAGAATTAAAAAATTGCGAGCCATTTGTAAGACCGATGAAATTTCAACACCAGAGAATATAGCCCTGCTTAGAGAGCAGATAGAAGTTCTTACGATGGATATGGATTTTCAAAATTGTACAACTATGGGTGAAGTACTTGATTTAGCGCTAAACTTTGTACGTCGTAATTATGAAGATGTTAGTATGAAACAGATTATCGAGAATAATATAAAAATATAATACAAAGTAATGTCTATTTGAAAAAGTCAAATTGTTCATAAAAAAAGAGGATGAATATTTTATTCATCCTCTTTTTTATATCTAGTTACTATCGAAATAGCTACTCTTAACTCTTCTGTTCTTTGTTGAAGTAAACAAGGTAATAATACATTTGTCTTTCTTCGTCCCAACCTTTTTCTACGAATTTCTCTGCCGATTCCGGATTTATAAAATCTAGTTTTATTTGTATGTTGGTATCCAGATTAATCACATTTTTAATTTTCTTTCGTGCGTCGGATACCGCTTTATTGGCAATGTCAAAATTAGAAACATCTTGAATACTATACTTGGGCCCTTTCTCAGTTTTATAATTTTTAAACTCTGGTATGAGTTCAGGGTTTTCCATGACCTCATTCAAAAATGTAGATTCTTCAAAAGAATCATTTTTTGCAAAATGGTTAACTGCACGGTTCATGAACAATACCTCTTGCTGTTTGTCTTCAGCAGGCAAAACAACATCCTTTGCAAAGTTTTGACAGAATTTTAAATAATTTTTGGTCTTAAAGTTGTCATCTGAAAGTGGGTCAACACCTAAGAAGTTTTCTATCCAATATTTAGTGTCGTATTTATTACTATCTACGGAAAGAACTTTATACCCTTCTTCTTTATCTACATTAAAAATTAAACAACCCTTATCTAATTTATTGATGTTGATACCTTGTTGAATAACAATGTCAAGATTACTGTCCTTTTCTTCGAATTGAATAAAATCGTGCTTTAATTCGCTTTTAAAGATGCCTATTGCATCAACTTTTTTGTTGTCTAATAATAAACCGGTCAAGTAAGCAACATATACTTCTCCACTTTTAATATGCGGGTGATTGGATTGCTCAAATAGTAAAGAAGCTATTTTTTTAGAATTCAAATGAGCCTTAGAAGTGTCATCGAAAACTTCGCTTACAATTTTAAAAAGTTCGTTGAATTCAACATCGACTTCATTAGCCAATTTGTAATAGTTTTCTTCCTTCTCCCTAAAAGGTTTAAAAAAGTATTCTTTTAATAAACCTGTAGTTTCATCATTTAACCTGAAAGGTTCTTCTGAAAGAAAAACGCCTTCATTTTTATTTTTATTGCCAACTCTATGTATAGAAATACTTTCAATTTGGGTTGCATATAAGTTGATCATAGAATGTTCTTATTTATAGGATTGTTCTTAAAAAAGGAGATTGAATTTCATTAACAACTAACTAATTCCAATTTTCATCAAAATCAAGGTCGTCATAATTTTCAAAGGTATCGTCAAAGTCAAAAGCACTATTTTCTGCTTTGAAGTTTTTTTCGGGTGGTGTTTCAGGTAATTCTCCAAATGAAAAAAGTACATTTGGGTATGAATGCCCATCTTCTTTTTCTTCAATATCGGCAAGTTCAACAAAGAACGTCCACATATTCATGAAGTCATAAACGTAAATTAATTTAGGATTGTCTTGAGTAATTACATCTTCTAAATAAGATTCGTTCATTAATCGAACATCAGAACCAGACTCACTCATATCAAAAAGTGCAATCTCTTCTTCTTGTTGCCACTCATCATTGCACGTATAAAAAGAGGCCATTTCATTTCCTAAGAATCCAAATGCTTGTGTTATAGCATTGTGAAAGTCTTCTAATGAATTATGCGCTTCAATTTCTAAATCTCTGAAAATATCTTCCTCAGCGTCTAAAATTATACGAATTTTATAGATCATACCTTATTTTTTGCGGGAGGGCAAAGTTACGAAGTTTTGGCGTTTTTTCTAGGCTTTAATGCATCTAAAACTATGTAGAACTGTACACCGAAAAGAATCGAAGCCAATACAAGGTGTAAAGGTTGACTGGCAAACGGAAAATTCAGATAATTCATTGCAATACCTGTGAATACTTCAACTATTAATAAGAAGAGAACCCAATAGATTTTAATGTGTCCTAAATTTAATTTAGTTATTCTAAAAGCTAAAAAGGCATTTAGCAACAAGACTAAAATTGAAAATGACCTGTGAATATAAAATAAAAAAAGTGGGTCTTTAAGCCAAACACTCTTTGCTTCATATCCATATATATCTATTTGTTCATCAACAAATTGTCGTACTTGGGTGCCCATAATAATTTGAACTAGGGTAAGGCCTATTGCCAGAATACTTAGGTTAAGCGTAAGTTTATCAAAACGAATAAGCTTGTTCTCGGAATTGGCTAAATAAATAATATAAAGAAGCATAGCTACAATGACCAAGGCCATAAACATATGTAGTGTAATCTTAGCTGGTTCTAAAACAGAATATACTACGGTAGCTCCTAACCATGCTTGAAAGACCATGGCGAAAACCACCAACCACGACAGTATGGGTATGCGTTTTTTCTTTTTCCAAAACTTAATAGAGGTAATGGCAAGTAATAATGTGGCAAGACCTGCTAAAGCTCCGCATAATCTATTGATATATTCTATCCAAGTATGCCAAGGGTTAAATATGGCATAGTCATGTTTGGTATAAAGTTCCCAATTATCTGAATTGAAAGAACTGTTGGTGGTGAATGTTTCTTTAGATATCTGTAAAGATTTATTTTTTATAATAACTTGACCTTTTTCGAATAATCTATCTGGTTGCCATTTCAGCTCGACTTCATCGGTGGGTGGAATATAATATCCAAAACATTTAGGCCAGTCAGGACAACCCATTCCACTGCCGGTCATACGAACAACAGCCCCAGCTATAATTACTAAATAAACTAAAAATAAAGATAGTTTGGCAATTTTTCTAAACTTAATTTCCATACTAATTCGTTGTTACTAGCCCTAATTTCTCTCCTTTAGCAAGCATAAATTCTTTTGCTGCTTCGTACTCATTCGGTATTTCCCCTTCTAAGATAGCTTCTTTTATAGCTTCTTTAATTATCCCAATTTCTTTGGAAGGTTTTAAAGAAAAAGTTTCCATTATTTCTTCTCCACTTATAGGAGGTTGAAAATTACGAACATGATCACGTGCCTCTACTTCTTCGATTTTTTGACGAACCAATTTAAAGTTTTGATGATATTTACGCTGTTTTTTAGGGTTTTTTGTGGTGATATCGGCCTCGCACAACGTCATAAGGTCTTCTACATTATCACCGGCATCAAATATTAGTCTACGTACTGCAGAGTCAGTTACGAAATCTTCGGCTAATACGATAGGCCTAGAGCTCATCAGTACCAATTTTTGAACAAACTTCATCTTTTCGTTTAACGGCATACGTAAACGTTTAAAAAGCTTGTATACCATTTTAGAACCTACAAATTCATGACCATGAAATGTCCAACCAATTTTTTTATGGAATCTTTTAGTTGGTGCCTTACCAATATCATGCAATAAAGCTGCCCAACGTAACCATAGGTCATCTGTAGCTTCAGATATATTATCAACTACTTCTAAGGTGTGCCAGAAATTATCTTTATGTTTTTGCCCTTCAATTTCTTCAATGCCCTGAAGCGCTGTAAGCTCAGGAAGTATTAATTCTAGTAGTCCGGTTTTATGCAAAAGCGAAAAACCTAATGAAGGTTTTTTGCACAACATTATTTTATGAAGCTCATCTAAAATACGTTCGTTCGAAACAATTTTTAAACGATCCTTATTTTCGGTGATAGCTTGTAAAGAGGGTAGGGCTATCTGAAAATCTAACTGTGTGGCAAAACGAATTGCTCTCATCATCCTTAAAGGGTCATCAGAGTACGTGATGCCAGGCTCTAGAGGAGTTTTGATGATTTTGTAATCTAGATCTTGTATTCCATTAAATGGGTCAAGAAGTTTCCCGTAGTTTACCTTGTTTAATGAAATTGCTAAGGCGTTAATGGTAAAATCTCTTCTTTTTTGGTCATCATCTAACGTACCATCTTCTACAATGGGTTTTCTGCTATCTCGCTGATAGCTTTCTTTTCGCGCACCAACGAATTCAAGTTCAATGCCCTCACTTTTGATCATGGCAGTACCAAAATTTTTGAAAACAGATACTTGAGGTTTGTTATCTAATTTTGAAGCTACTTTTTCGGCAAGTTTAATACCACTGCCAATGGCAACGACATCTATATCTTTCGGTATACTTCTACCTAAAAAGTAATCTCGTACAAAACCACCTATAACATAACAATCTACAGAAAGTTCTTCTGCAGCTTCTGAAATAATTTTGAAAATAGGGTTGTTTAAAGCGTTTATATGGCTCTCTTGCATGTTCTTATTCTCGAATAATCTTCACAGTATTATCATTAGATAATCTAATAATAGATGATGCGGAATCATTCTGTTTCTCTCGGTGCAAATTTACCACATAGTCTACACCTGATAAAATGGCTTTGTCTATATTTTGGAAACTTTTCGGAGTATTTTCTCCAGAAATATTAGCTGAGGTCGATACTATTGGTTTTTTGAATTTACCAATTAGGTACTGGCAGAATTTATCTGAAGCTACTCTTATGGCCAATGTATTATCAGATGCAATCAGATTTTTGGCTACACCACGAGGTTTGTCATAAATTATGGTAGTGGGTTTTGTAGCTAGGTCGATGAGGTCATAAGCTAGATCCGGAACTTTTTCAACATGTTTCTCTAGCATGGCATCATTTGCAACAAGACATATTAATACTTTACTGTCTTTACGTTGCTTCAGCTTAAAAACCTTTTCTACGGCAGTTTCATTAGTTGCATCACAACCAATACCCCAAACAGTATCAGTAGGGTAGAGTATGAGTCCACCATTTTCAAGAACCTCTATACACTTATTAATTTCTTCTGTCATAGCTTTTCTGAAATTGTTTAAAGAAATGTTTCGGGTTTAATATTAAAATACTGGGTTAATGCTAGCCATTGAGTCCTGTTTTTGTCACCACCTATATTCGATTTTTTAAGGGAGTGCTTTTGAGATCCTGTAATAGGTATAGGTGTTTCGGCTCTATTTTTAGCTAATATAGAATTCGTCCCATTTAATAATGCCATTGCTTTAAACCAAAGGTCATCTGCTTTAGGAGCCAATGCTAAGAATAATTCAGAATTAGTAGTATTATCTGAGAGTTTTTTAGGAGGGTATAAAACACCTTCTGCTCCTATAGGGATTACAGCAGATTTATTAAAGGAGTTGTTCTGGTCATAAACCCAATTCTTGTATGTTTGAAGCTCTCCGTTTTTAGTATAACGAATATACCTAGTTTGATTTCCGATAATACTATTAGGATGCGCTTTATGTTCTTCATAAAGTAAACGAAGCCAATTAGAACGGTACATCATATCATCATCACAAGTAATAATAATATCTTTTGGAAAAAGATCAAGGCTATGAATTAATTTTCTGTGAGAACAAGTTAATTTGGAATACATGATATGAAATAAATCACTTTCTAATATTTTTAATTTACTTGGTATTTCATCTTTTAAAGATTCATGTAGCCAAAGAATTATTTTTTTTGGTTTAGAATCTTGGTTCAAGATACTTCGTATGGTTAAATGCAAAGTATGTAACCTTTCTGGTATAGAGGTTAAAGAAACAATAACAGGTATTTCTTCTTTTGTTTTAGAAACTATACTTTTAACCGAAAGCGATGAAAGTTTAATTGAAGTGTAAATAGATACAGGTATTTCTTTCAACTTCATTTTACAATGCTGTTATTTGTCGTTTATTAATGTAGCCAGTCTTTTCAAGTTCAAAGATAGATAAGACTTTTATATTTTTGTGGTAATTTGAAACGCAGTATGGAGATTCCTAAAATAAGTATCATAGTTAGTACATATAATGCCGAAGAGTGGTTAAAGAAAGTACTGTGGGGTTTTGAGCAACAAATTTTTAAATATTTCGAAGTTGTCATAGCTGACGATGGTTCAAAAGAACCAACGAAAGAATTGATTGCAGAAATGTCTAAACAAGTTCATTATCCAATAGTACATGTGTGGCAAGAGGATGATGGATTTCAAAAATCAAAAATTTTGAACAAGGCTGTTACTGCTTGCTCTGCCGATTATATCATAATGACCGATGGTGATTGTATACCTAGAGAAGATTTCGTTCAGGTACATTATATAAATAAAGAACAAGGATATTTTATTTCTGGTGGATACTACATGCTGCCTATGAATATATCTAAACTGATTACGCTAGAGGATATTGAAAAGCAACGGTGTTTTAATATTCAGTGGCTTAAAGAAAAAGGTATTCCTCAAACTTTTAAGAATAATAAACTTACTGCCCAAGGATTTATTTCTAAGATTTTAAATTGGATTACACCTACCAATGCCAGTTGGAACGGTCATAATTCATCTGGCTGGAAAAAGGATATTGAGAATGTAAACGGCTTCGACGAACGTATGCAGTACGGTGGTCAAGATAGAGAATTAGGAGAACGACTTTTTAACTTCGGGTTAAAATCTAAACAACTACGTTACAGTGCTGTGTGTGTACATTTAGACCACAAAAGAGGGTATAAAACACCGGAGTCAATTGCAAAAAATGTAGGAATTAGAAATGTGACAAAGAAAGAAAAAAGGGTATGGACTTTTTATGGCATTACTAAGTAATACGCAAGCTCATTCTTTTGTTCAAGAGTTTTAAGTTCTCTGTAACGTTCTAAAACGCCAAGAGCGTTTAAATGACAAATAATGAATCCTTTTTTACCATCAAGAATACCAAGACGTAAGATGTAATGGTTGAAAAATTTCCAACTAGTCTTTAAAATCATCTTTACATAGCTATATTTCTTTTCTTTGTAAAAGGACTCAATGGCCTTCAATCTGCCATATTTCAACATTTTATTCTTGTAGTCTTCATGGTCCTTATAACAGAAGTGAATAAGCTTCTCATTTAAAATACCAGAAGTTCCATCAACATCTAAAGTTTCATGAACGATTTTACAATCAGAGAATTTCGCATGGCTTTTTCTGAAAAGGCGATAATTTTTATCGGTTTGCCAACCACTATAATTCAATTTTTCATTCTTGAACATGAATTGGCGATAAAACCAAAAAGCTGAAATATCGGTACCGCTAGAAACCGTATCTACTATTTCTTGTTGTAATGCATTGGAAACAATTTCATCGGCATCTAAAAACAAAACCCAGTCATTTGTGGCTTGTTTTAAAGTAAATGATTTTTGAGCTGTGAAATTTTCAAAAGGATTTTGAATGACTTTTACCTTTGGGTGACTTTTTAAAAATTCAAAAGTGCCGTCTGTACTAAAAGAATCTACCACAATAATTTCGTCGGCAAAGGAAACAGAATCAATACATTTTTCAATGTATCCCATTTCGTTGTATGTGATGATTAAAGCGGTAAGTTTCTCTTTTTTGGTAATCATAATATCCAATTTGATTGGTTGGCTCTAATTGGAGCGAACAAAGTTATAACAAAAAATGAATTAAAAAATTGTATAGTGAAGTAAAATTCTTACATATTTAAAATATATTCTTTGAGTTATTGACTTGTTAACTAGAGTTGTTTTTATCAAATGGTTGCGTTTAATTACCAAGAATATTTTTAATTTTTGCTAACGCTGCACCTATAACTTGATGCATGTCATAATACTTGTATTCTGCTAACCTTCCGCCAAAAATAACGGTATCGCTTTCACCCTTTTTTTTGTACTTAGAATACATAGTATTATTCTTTTCGTCATTAATTGGATAATAGGGTTCTAGGTTTGTTGAAGCTTCTAAGGGATATTCTTTTGTAATAACTGTTTTTTTCTGTTGGCCGAATTCAAAATGTTTGTGTTCTAAAATTCGGGTATAGGGTATTTGTGCTTCTGTATAATTTATAACGGCATTACCTTGATAATTTTCTATATCTAAAATTTCATGATCAAAACGTAAACTACGATACTCGAGTTTACCAAATTCATAGTTATAGTACTCATCAATTTTTCCTGTAAAAACTGTATTTGTAGCTAATTTTTGTAAAGATTCTTTATCCTTAAAATAATTCACACCCAATTGCACTTCAATACCTTCTAGAAGCCCCCCACTAAGTTCATTATAACCACCTATTGGTATTCCTTGATAGTTATCATTAAAATAATTGTTGTCGAAAGTGTACCGTAGCGGTAGTCTCTTAATAATGAATGCGGGTAATTCAGTAGCTTTTCGTCCCCATTGCTTTTCACTGTAGCCTTTTATTAACTTGTTATAAATATCTTCCCCTACTAAAGAAAGCGCTTGTTCTTCTAAATTTTGAGGTCTGTTTTTTTGATGTTCTTTGCTTTGCTCTTCAATAATGCTTTTTGCCTCTGTTGGGGTCTTAACTCCCCAAAGTTGATAGAAGGTGTTCATATTAAAAGGCAGATTATATAATGAGCCTTTATAGTTTGCTACAGGTGAATTGGTATATCTATTGAAGGGAACGAAGTCATTTACATAATCCCAGATCTTTTTATCATTCGTATGAAAAATGTGGGCTCCATAAGCATGAACATTAATATCTTCAATTTTTTTACAATAGGTATTTCCTCCAATATGTTCTCTTTTATCAATTACTAAGCTTGTTTTTCCTCTTTTTTTTGCTTCATGTGCAAAAACAGCGCCATAAAGTCCTGCGCCTACGATAAGAAAATCATACTTTTTGTTTGACATAAAATTCAGTTATTTATCACTCAAAGATAAGGTTTGGGTAACGCAATTTTAATAAAATAGATTTCCAAATATCTTTTTGTGCTTAAAGAATATTAAACTTGCATTTCTTAATTATAAATTACCCATTTATGAGTTCTGAAAATTATTACTACATATCTAGAAACTATAAGTTCTCAAAAAATGCTGCCTCTAAACCGAAGATGGATTGTGAGACGGTTTTAGAAAAGAATGGTTTTAAGAATTTAGGATTTAAACAAACTAATCATCCGAGTTCTGCACTGGGTGCGATTATTAGTTTTTTCGGAATTACAAAAGGGCTTTTTTTGCTACCAAGAAAATCAGTTTTCTGTATGCAATATCCGCTTAGTAAGTTTTTTGGGTACATCACAGGTATAGTATCAATGAAAAAATGTAAGCTTATCATTATTATACATGACGTTAAGTATTTGATGGGTAAGTCTACCGACTTGAAAGGTGAAATGGCCAAATTCAACCGAGCTAATACCTTAATTGTTCATAACGAATCTATGAAAAATTGGTTTCTAGAAAATGGCTGCACAGCACAGTTAGTAAGCTTAGAATTATTCGATTATATTCATTCAAGTGATAAACATGCAACCACTAACAAGCCATATGATGTAGTATTTGCAGGTGGGTTGGGGAAAGAGAAAAGTGAATTTTTATATAGCATGGATAAGCTTAATCCGTCAAACTATGCCTTAAAATTATATGGCAACGGATTTAATGTAGCAGATGTTGAACAGACTGATTCGATTTTAGATTACCAGGGTGTATTCTCACCTGATGAGGTTATCGATAAAATAGAAGGTTCTTTTGGATTAATATGGAACGGGAACGCTCTAAATGAGTGTTCTGGCGATTTTGGAAAATATCTATTATATAATAATCCGCACAAGACATCTTTATATCTCTTGTGCGGATTACCCGTTATTGTTTGGAAAAAAGCTGCCATTGCTAAATTCATAGAAAAAGAACAAATAGGTATTACCCTAAATTCTTTAAATGAATTAGATGAAGTTTTAAAAAACTTGGATGCTAATTCATATTCCGATATGATTACCAATGTGGAAAAAATAAAAGCAAAAGTAGCTTCTGGTTTTTATTTATCCCAAGCAATAAAAAAAGTAAAAGAAATAGTTTAAAGATTAAACCGCTACATCATACTCTCTAAGAGCATCGTTCAATGATGTCTTTTTATTGGTGCTTTCCTTTCTTTGACCAATGATTAAGGCACAGGGCACTTGAAATTCACCCGCAGGGAATTTTTTAGTGTAACTACCGGGTATAACCACTGAGCGTGCAGGTACTAATCCTTTTCTCTCTACTGGTGTTTCACCTGTAACATCGATAATTTTTGTACTCATTGTTAAAACTACATTCGCTCCTAACACAGCTTCTTTCTCTATTCTAACGCCTTCTACAACAATACATCGAGAACCAATAAAAGCACCATCCTCAATAATTACTGGAGCAGCCTGTAATGGCTCTAGAACACCACCAATACCAACACCACCACTTAGATGAACGTTTTTACCGATTTGTGCGCAACTACCAACAGTGGCCCAAGTATCTACCATTGTACCTTCATCAACATAGGCTCCTATATTCACGTAACTAGGCATTAATATAGTGCCAGCGGAAATATATGCCCCATGTCGAGCAACAGCATTAGGCACTACTCTTATTCCTTTTTCGGCATATCCTCTTTTTAGCGGAATTTTATCGTGGTATTCAAAAATACCGGCCTCTAATGTTTCCATTTTTTGAATAGGGAAATACATAACAACCGCTTTTTTTACCCATTCATTAATTTGCCACCCGGTGGATGTTGGTTCTGCGCATCTTAATTTACCAACATCTAAAAGGTCGATAACTTGTCTAATACAATCTTGGGTTGAAGATTCTTTCAAAAGATCTCTATTATCCCAAGCTTTTTCTATTTGTGCTCTCAGTTCTGTCATTTTCATCAAAATTTTCTCAAATATAAGTTGAAGTGGAGTAATTCACCATTCGCGAAAGCACATATAACAAATTATCCTTTATTTTTGCCAAAAATTAAGTTTGGGAAGGATTCTTGCAATTGACTATGGAATAAAAAGGATTGGTTTGGCGGTTACTGATGAAATGCAAATGATTGCTTTCGGGTTGACCACTATTCCTGAATCTGAAATATTTGACTATTTGACCGAATATTTAAAAAAGGAAAAGGTTGATACTATTGTCGTTGGTGAACCAAAACAAATGGATAATACTGCTTCTGAATCAGAAGTTCATATTAAACCATTTTTAGTGAAGCTTGGAGAAAAATTTCCATCGATAGCTATTAAAAGGCATGATGAGCGCTTTACCTCTAAAATGGCATTTCAAACCATGTTAGATAGCGGTCTAAAAAAGAAACAACGAAAGAATAAAGCATTAATAGATGAGATTAGTGCAACTATTATATTACAAGATTTTTTAAAGACATTATAAATGATTTTACCGATTATAGCATACGGAGACCCCGTATTGAGAAAAGTTGCCGATGATATTGATAAAGATTATCCTAAACTGAATGAGTTGCTTACCAATATGTGGGAAACTATGTATAATGCAAGCGGTGTTGGTCTTGCGGCACCTCAAATAGGTCTGCCTATTAGAATATTCTTAGTAGATACCACGCCTTTCTCGGATGATGAAGAGCTAACTAAAGATGAGCAAAAACAGCTAAATGGTTTTAAGCAGGTATTTGTAAATGCCTATATTGAAGAAGAAACCGGCGAAGAGTGGGCTTTTAACGAAGGTTGTTTAAGTATACCAGATATACGCGAAGATGTTAATAGAAAGGATACTATTAAAATCACTTATTTGGATGAGAATTTTAAAAAACATTCAAAAACGTTCGACGGATTATTAGCCCGTGTTATTCAGCACGAGTATGATCATATTGAAGGTATTTTGTTTACCGATAAATTATCTGCTTTAAAAAAGAGAATGTTAAAAGGTAGATTGACCAATATATCTAAAGGAAAGATCAGTGTAGACTATCGCATGAAATTTCCTGCAATGAAAAAAGGACGTTAAAATCATCTTATAATTAATAGAAAAGTGTAATCTTTGTCGACTTAAATTTTAAAATAGTTTATGGGTTTAGAGAAAATTTTATCCGTTGCAGGAAAGCCAGGTTTATATAAGTTAATCACCCAAACAAGAACTGGATTTGTGGCGGAGTCTTTGTTAGATGGTAAACGAATAACAGTTAGCTTACGTAGTAGTGTAAGTGTATTGTCTGAAATAGCGATTTATACGTTAGAAGAAGAAGTGCCATTAAGAGAGGTTTTTGAAAAAATACAAACTAAAGAAGATGGGGGCAAAACCTCTATTAGTCATAAGGATGAAAAAATAAAATTAGAAGAATACTTTTTTGAAGTATTACCTAATTACGATGAAGATCGTGTTTATGTGAGTGATATTAAAAAAGTTATTCAATGGTATAACATATTGACCGATAATAAAATTACTGATTTCTCAAGTGAAAAAGAAGAAGCAAGTGATGCTTCTGAAGAGGAATAAAAGAGTTTTAGTGAGAATAAAAAAAGCCTTGATTTAAAAAAATCAAGGCTTTTTTTATGTAACAGTTTATTTAATCTTTATTGATGGTCTCATAAGTGAAATCACTTTTTTTCCAGTCTATTAATGGTGATGGATAATACTTTACATCCATTCTATCTAAAAAGGGAGCTTGGTCTGCTAAACGTACTTTATAATCTTCCCAGTTTCTATTTTCTTTAATACTCCAACTAAGTTCAGAATATCCGATAATTCTTGGGAATGCTAAGTATTCTAGCTCATCTATATTACTAATTGTTTCAGACCAAAGTGGCGCTTCTACACCTAATATGTTTTCTATGGGTATACCATATTCTTCTGGTGTCCATATATACGCAGTATCAACAGGTATGTAAGCGGCCCAGTGTAATCCGAATTTAGATAATGTATCATACTCCATATCTAAATACGCTTTCTTTGCAGGTGAAACGATTATTTTCATTCCTTTATCTACTGCTTTTTTCGCATTTTCTTCGCTTGCCCACCATTGTGAAATTGATGTGGAATCAATATTTGCTATCGCAACTTCATCCCAACCGATCATTCTTTTACCATGTTTTTGAACAATCTTCTCTACTTTATTAATGAAATAGATATAATCACTCTTTTTTGTAACATGACTTTCATCACCACCAACATGAAAATAAGGCCCTGGTGTTATTGCAGAAATTTCCCGAACTACATCATCGATAAAAGCATAAATAGTATCCTTATGGGTGTCGAACGTGCTGAAACCAACATGCGTTCCTTCGTAAGGTTTTGGAGTTTTACCATTTCCATTTAAGAACGGATAAGATACTGATGCCGCATTGGTATGGCCAGGCATATCTATTTCGGGTATAATAGTCATATAACGATCAGCGGCATAACGAACGATTTCTTTGTAGTCTTCTTGGGTGTAAAATCCGCCAGATTCGCCACCAACTTCAGTAATACCGCCGACTTCTGTAAGTTTAGGCCATGATTTAATTTCGATTCTCCAACCTTGGTCATCGCTTAAATGTAAATGAAGTACATTGATTTTATAGTAAGATAGTAGGTCGATATATTTTTTAACATCATCAACACTAAAGAAATGCCGTGCGACATCTAACATAGAACCTCTGTAGGCGAAATTAGGATTGTCGATAATTTTACCCGACGGTACTGGCCAAATTTTCTGTAAAGCCAAAGTATCGTTACTTTCAATAGGCACCAATTGTCTTAAAGTCTGTATACCTCTAAAAGCTCCTTCGGCGGTATTCGCGTTAATGATGATTGAATCTTGATTTATGTAAAGTTGATATGCTTCAGGCGAATTTAAGTCTATGCTATCACTTTGGTTGATATATATTACTCTTTCAATTGTATTGGCACCTTCAGAATTTACGGGTATAGTTAAGTTTGTTTTGCTCTTTAACTTATCTGCTAAAAATGTACCTACTTCCTCAAAACCAGTTGCGTTTTTAGAAGTATAAATGGCAGTAAACTGGTCTAAAGCAAAAGCCGAATTTGTTGGCGTTGTCTTTAAAGGCTTGGGAATTAAACTGACTTTTGCTAGGTCGGTTACTGGCATTGCAATACGTTCTTTCTTCTTTTCGCTACAAGCAATAAATGCTAAAGTTATAGAAGCAAAAAACAGGCTTCGAATACAAATGGTTTTAAACATGGTTTGTAATTAAGGTTGATTAACTAAATTTTTCATGGTTTCATACCAAATATCATAACCTTTTTGGTTCATATGCAGACCATCTTCAATAAAAATATCGGTTCTTAATTTCTTTTTATTGAGCATGGGATTCCAAACATCAACAAAATCTAATTGAACATCTTTTTTGGCAAGGCGTTCCATTTTTCTATTTAACCGTTTATATTTTCCTCGAATCTTCCATCTACTGATACTCGGCTTTGCAGCTATTAATATAATTTGAGTAGATGGGTTGTTTGCTTTTATTCGACGGATGATCTCTTCTGTCGTATCAAGAACATGAACGGGTCTTTTTTTTGCCCATAAATCATTGTCACCTTCGTATATAAACACCTTTTTAGGATTGTAGGAAAGAACCAATTCATCGATAAAAAGCAGTAGGTCTGACGCTTGTGACCCTCCAAATCCGCTATTTATAATTTGATGGTTTGGAAATTCTTTCTCTAATTTTTTCCATAAGCGTACGCTAGAGCTTCCAGTAAAAAGAATGGTCTCTTTTTGAGAATTCCAAATAGTATCATATTTAGCTGTAATTTTTTTTACCTCGTCAGAAAAGACGTTTTCTGTTTGTGAAATACAAACATTACCTATTAAAAAAAATAAAAAGGTAATATATGAGATTTTAAGCTCTTTTATTGGACGGTATCTAGTAATTTTAATCATATTTTTAGTTAAGTGTTGGCTTTGTTAAGTTTTCGGTAAGTGCCCAAGCATGAAATTGAGTTATCCAATCATCAGAAGCTAATTGTTGCTTTTTCATTCCGAAACCATGGCCACCTTTAGAATACATGTGCATTCCAGCATTTTTGCCGCTTGTTACCCAGTCTGTATATAGAGTTGCGCTAGGTCTAGCAAGTCCAAGTGGGTCATCAGAGGCGCAAATTACTAACATTGGTGGGGCATCTTCAGGAATGGTATAATTGCCAATAACGGTCATCCATGGATAAACAGGCACGATAAAATCTGGCCTGGTGCTTTTTGAATAATTAAATGTAACACCCATGGTTACAGCGCCACCAGCAGAGAAACCCATAAAGCCAATTTTGTTTGGGTCTAGCTTCATTTCTTTTGCATTGGTTCTTACATAGGTAATCGCGGCTAAACCATCTGTAATCGAAAGTGGTAAGACAGGGGATACCCTTTCCCCAATTTTAGCAGGATTGGTATTTCCCTCATCTGTAATTTCTTTAATGCCATCAATACCCGTAGGTACCAGGCGATATTTTAAAACAAAAGCGGTAATTCCTCTATTGTTCAACCATTTGGCTACATCTCGTCCTTCACTGTTTATACTTAAACCGTAGAGTCCGCCACCTGGCGCAATTATTACACTAGTTCCGTTTGGTTGGTCAGCCTCATATACTTCTAATCGTGGTACAGATACATTTGTTATTACTTGAGTATCCCATATTTCTGAGAAGTACTCTTTTTCACCGGTCGACCATTTTACATCTGGGTTAGGGGTGAACGGTAAATCAATAACACGTTGTGATATTATATTCATAGAAACAAGTAAACAGGATAGAAGTAGTATATTTTTCATTTTCTTTTTTATTATATAAATGATTCAATTAGTAAATATAAAAGTGCTGCCAATACGCTACCAATAATGGGGCCAACTATAGGAACCCATGCATAGCTCCAATCACTTTTACCCTTGTTTCTGATAGGTAAAATCGAATGTAATAAACGAGGACCGAAATCTCTCGCTGGGTTAATAGCATAGCCTGTCGGCCCTCCAAGTCCGAAGCCAATTCCCATAACTAATAAAGCAACGGGTAAAGCATCGAGTGAACCTAAAGAAACCGCATTCTCACCCATTGCACCACCTGCAATATAAAAAACACCGAAAACAAGAGTGAAAGTTCCGATAATTTCAGTTACTAAATTCCAAAATGGACTGCGAATAGCTGGTTGAGTTGAGAATGTTGCTAATATGGCACCGGTATCTTCAGTTGCTTCATAATGTTTTTTATAAGTTAACCAGACTAATAAATTACCCATCATAGCACCCAATATTTGAGCAACAATATAGCCAGGTACTAATGACCATGAAAACTTACCTGCAACTGCAAGACCTATTGAAACCGCGGGATTAAGATGAGCGCCACTAACATCAGCAGAAATATAAACTCCAATAAAAACAGCGATACCCCAAGCAAGTGAAATCCCTACCCAGCCAGAAGAACCACCTTTGGTATCCTTTAAAACTAGGTTTGCTACGATACCATTCCCTATAAGAATTAACATGGCAGTCCCAATAAATTCGAAAATATATACAATCATAGTTTGGTAGGTTTTAAGTGGATTAAGATAAAAAAAAACAAGGAATAATTAAGGTTTAAATCAGTTTGTTGCATTATTGATAATAAAGCTTGGGTAGATATATAAAGTTGATTGGTTTTTGAATAGATGTTCTGATCTTTGAAAAGTATTTTAATCTAATGGAATGAAAAATTATTTGACTTACTTTCAAAATGGTTGATGTTAAAATATAAATGTGCAATGAAGAATTGTAAATACTTCTTTTTATTTTTTTGGTGATAATGATAGAAGGTTGCTCTTCAGTTAATAATGATGATGAAGTTGATGAATGTCTTATGGTAAAAGGGTCATATAATTTATCTGAGATAAATGTTTATATAGCTCAAGATGGTAATGAAGATGGTGTCGCGTCAAGTAATATATGAGATGAAGTAAATTGTTTAAATCGCGCGCTCGTTATTAATGCTGACGTCATTTGGAAAATGGATTTTATAGAATTGGATATTACACGTGTAACGAGTGACTTTTATGCCATTCGATGTGGTCTAACAATTAGTAAATCAGGAAATTGGTTTTTTCAAAGTAATATTCTAAATTTCAATGGTTTCGATACTATGATACTTAATTCATAAGAATTAACCGAGAGTATAAACGATGATTTGTCTGATATTTTAAATCGAAAATTCACTAAACTATAATTCTAGTATCTAACACCATTAACATTCATTTTCAGAGTGTAAACAGAACCTTTAGCTGTTATAAATAAAATATCTTGGTTTTTGCCACCAAAGGTTATATTAGCTGTCCATTCTTCATTTACAGGTATATGATGTATTTTTTCTCCCTTCGAATTAAAGACAGTTACACCTTCACCCGTAAGATATAAATTGCCCTTGTTGTCAATGGTCATTCCGTCAGAGCCCATGTCTGTAAATAATTTTCGGTCTTTTAGGGCGCCGTTTTCTGCAATAGAGTAGGAGTATGTTTTCTTATCACCGATATCCGCAACATAAAGTGTTTTGCCATCTGGTGTACCGATAATACCATTTGGACGTATAAAATCACCAGCAATTATGCTAACATCTTTTAAATCAGGTGAAATGTAATAAACATTATTCTCTTCAATTTCTGCGGTAGTTCTTTCCCAGTAAGGTCTTTGGTAGTAAGGGTCGGTAAAATAAATACCACCTTTTAAATCTACCCAAAGATCATTGGGTCCGTTTAATTTCTTACCCTTAAAATTAGTAATGAGCGTGTCTACTTCTCCATTTGTATCTATTCTCCATAGCTCATTTTTATCATCGGCTGCAGCTAACAAATAACCCTCATGGTCAAAATATAAGCCATTGGCTCTACCCGAAGGCTCTTTAAAAATACTTAAAGAGTTATCTTCAGCTTTCCATTTTATAATCTTATTATTTGGTTGATCCGTAAAAAATACATTTCCGTTTTTATCAGATGCAGGGCCTTCGGTAAAACTATACTCATTAGAAATTCGAATTAGTTCTGCACCTTCGGTGACTAATGACTCTGATTGAGAAGTGCAAGAAATAACGAAGAAGGAGCATATGATTGCAAATATGAATTGAAATTTTGTTCCCATAATTTATCCTATATACTTTTAAGATAATTCATATTATATTTCATACTCTCAAAAGGTGTACTGGCATATTCTTCTTGTTCAATATATATGTGTTGTACGCCAGAAAGTTCTTTGTTTTTAAGCATTAAAGCTATGTCAAGAACTCCTTTGCCAAATTCTGTACTTTCCTTTTTAGACATATCCATATCCTTTAAGTGCCATAGCGGAAATCTACCTGGGTATTTTTTAAAGTACGAAATAGGATCTTTGCCAGCAACAACAACCCAGCCAAGGTCTAATTCCATAAATACCAAATCATTCTGAGTGTTGTCCATTAACACATCGTAGAGAACATGTCCATTTTCAGAATCAAATTCATATTCATGATTATGATACCCGAATTTTAAACCTAGTTTTTTACATGCCTCACCAGCAACATTAAATTGCTCGGCCACCTTTTTATAATTATCAACAGTTTGTCCATCCGAAGGCATTGAAGAACAAATGAGATACTCTTGGCCAGAGGCAACAGCATCTTCCATAGTTTGTTCAAATTTATCATCGAGGCGTACATGGCCACTTGTAATCTTCATCCCTAAATCTATACAAGTTTTCCCCATTTCTGAAGGTGTTAAACCGTAATAATATCCCTTAGAAGAACCGGCACTTTCTATTTCTTTGAAACCTAAACTTGCAATCTCTTCTAACGCTTTCTTTGGGTTTTTTAGCATTTCATCTCTAAAGGAATAAAGTTGAACACCGTAGGAGAAATTTTTAGGTGCAGCGCAACTAAATTGTGGCATTATCAGTGTTGCAGCACCGAATAGACTTGATTGTTTAAGGAAGTTTCTTCGCGTCTTCATTAGTTTAGATTGTTAAATTTAAGTGATTGTAGATTTAATGATTTTAAATGTACGAAAACTAAACAGAAATTTTAGTCGGTCATACACGTGATACGTATTTTTGTAAAAACATCATTCATGAATAGTAGGAAAGATCAATTAAATGCCCTTGATAGATTATTAACCATAATGGACGAATTGCGTGAGCAATGTCCTTGGGATAAAAAGCAAACAATGCAGTCACTTAGGCATTTAACTATAGAGGAAACCTACGAGTTGGGTGATGCTATTTTAGATAATGATCTGAATGAAGTGAAGATGGAATTAGGTGATGTACTGCTTCATATTATCTTTTATTCTAAAATAGGCTCAGAAACCAATGACTTTGATATTGCAGATGTAGCGAATGCTATTTGTGATAAATTAATTAATAGACATCCTCATATTTATGGCGATGTAAAAGTTGCAGATGCCGAAGAAGTGAAACGTAATTGGGAACAGATTAAATTAAAGGAAGGTAAAACGAGTGTTTTGGAGGGAGTGCCAAGCAGTTTGCCAGCTTTGGTTAAGGCAAATAGAATACAAGATAAAGTAGCCGGGGTAGGTTTTGATTGGGAAAAACCAGAACAGGTATTTGAAAAAGTACAAGAAGAACTTGGTGAATTACAAGTAGAGGTTACTTCTGGTGAAATCGATAAAATAGAATCGGAGTTCGGAGATGTGCTTTTTTCTATGATAAATTATGCTAGGTTCTTGGGCGTTAATCCAGAAAATGCCCTTGAGCGCACCAATAAAAAGTTCATTAAGCGTTTTCAATATTTAGAGAAAAACGCAAAACAAATGGGTAAAAATTTACAAGATATGACATTAAAAGAAATGGATGTTTTTTGGAATGAAGCAAAGACCAAGGAGTAAATTTATTTTAATCTTGTAACACCCGATCAACAATCCGCGATAATTTTCTTAGCTGAATAGGTTTAATGATATATTCTGAAATTTCAGGAAATAATTTTGAACGGTCTATATCATCTGAGCTTAAAGAAGAAGTCAACATATAGATTTGAATATCTTTCTTTATATTTTTGTTTGCAACCTTAAATTCCTCCATAAATTGAAACCCATTAAGAATAGGCATATTCAAGTCTAAAAGAATAATGTCTGGCAACTCATCTGTAGCATCAAAATTGTCAGTTAAAATTTTTAAAGGCTGAACAGAATCTGGAAATCCAATAACATTAGTTACCGATAATTGCTTAAGGTTCCTTTTCATGACATATTTAGAAATATCGTCATCGTCGATAATCCAAACTAATGGTTTGTCGCTCATACTAATATTGGTTAATGGTTTTGTAGTATTATACCTATTAATAACGCTGTGTTCTATACAAATAGTGCCCTGCTTTGAAATATTTTTTACCTAAAGTAATGAAGAATTTGGTTATCACTAATTAGAAATAATCTTATAAGTCTGCTTATTTATGGCTTTATGGGCTATTTAATAACGTAATTTTCTCTCATATATATAATACAGAAGTGATAAATAGGGGTAGTAATTATGGTAGATTTTGGCAAAAACAGATTATTTAATTAGAATTTCAAGAATTTAAGAGCGTTTTCTATAAATAAAAATTAGCTAATTAGAATTACCTTTGCCAAAATTTCATTCAAAAGTTTGTTACAGAAATATACCAAAGAATTTAGATATAACATTAAGCTTTCCGTTCCCGTAATTTTGGGAATGTTGGGTCATACGTTCGTACAATTGGCAGATAATATAATGGTTGGTCAGTTAGGTACGGCTGAACTTGCTGCTGTTTCTTTAGGTAATAGTTTTGTTTTTATAGCAATGTCATTAGGTATAGGTTTTTCAACCGCTATTACACCTTTGGTTGCAGAGGCAGATGGAGCGGGTAATAAAAAGAATGCTAAAAGTGCATTAAAACATGGTTTGGTGCTGTGTACTGTTTTGGGTTTGACTTTATTCGGATTGATTTTACTTGCCAAACCTATTATGTACGCTATGAAACAATCTGTTGAGGTTGTTGAATTGGCATTACCTTATTTAGATTTGGTCGCTTTCTCATTAGTTCCGTTAATTATTTTTCAGGCCTTTAAGCAATTTTCGGAAGGTTTGTCACAAACGAAATACCCAATGTATGCAACAATTGTTGCCAACGTTATCAATATCACTTTAAACTATCTATTAATTTTCGGAAATTTTGGTTTTCCAGAAATGGGTATTGTTGGTGCGGCAATAGGTACGCTGGTATCTAGAGTTTTTATGGTAATTTATTTATGGTTTATATTAAAAACTAAAGAGAAATTCAAGTACTATGTAACCGGATTCAATTTTGCAAAAATCGAGAAAACGGTGATGAAGAAAATTATTGAATTAGGCTTCCCGTCCTCATTGCAAATGTTTTTTGAGGTTGCAATATTTACGGCTGCGGTATGGTTAAGCGGTGTTTTGGGTAAAAATGCACAAGCAGCTAATCAGATTGCTTTGAATTTAAGTAGTATGACTTTTATGTTCGGTATGGGGCTAGGTATAGCTGCCATGATAAGAGTGGGTAATCAAAAAGGATTGACGAATTTTAAAGAGTTAAGACGTGTAGCACAGTCAATATTTTTATTAACCTTTATATTGGAAATATTCTTTGCGGCTTTATTTCTTTTGGGTAGACATTGGTTTCCTTCTTTATATTTAGATATTAATGATGCAGCTAATATTACTGATAATACAGAGGTTTTAGTTATTGCAGCTCAGTTATTATTCGTGGCTGCATTTTTTCAGATTTCAGACGGAATTCAAGTTGTGGTACTAGGTGCCCTGCGTGGTTTACAAGATGTGAAAATACCAACTGTAATTACTTTTATAGCATATTGGTTAATTGGTTTTCCTATAAGTTTTTACTTGTGTCTATACACAGATTTGAAAAGTACCGGTATCTGGATTGGTTTACTTACCGGTTTAACCGCATCGGCCATTATGTTGTATCTTCGATTTAATTATTTAACTAAAAAACTAATTGCTGGCTAACTGTTGTTGAACGGTAAGAGGCAATTATATTTCAACTTATATAGTATATTTTTTATGGAATTTCCGAAATTTTTACTGGGTGACAATACTGATTATCCAACAGCAATTTTTGTTGTGCATACCGAGTTTCCTAGGTTTATTATAAATCTTGAAAATGACGAAGTAGAATGGCTTGAAGAATTTTCTAAGGAAGATGAAAAAGAATTAGAAGAGGAAGCGGAAAATTTAATAGTAGCTGCTACTGCTTTTTACGATAGAGAGGTTTCGAGATATGAAGATTAAGTAATATGCTTCAAGAGTTATTACAATTAGACAAAGATTTTTTTATATACCTCAATGGTTTGGGTACGCCCCAATGGGATAATTTTTTTCAATTTCTATCCCATAAATTGAGTGCTATACCACTATACATTTTTCTACTCATACTTACGTATCAAAAATTCGGATTTAAAAGAACTTTGGTATTGTTGGTTTCAATTGCTTTGTTAATTACAGTTACAGACCAATTGAGTAACTTTTTTAAATATGGCGTAGCCAGATTAAGACCTTGTCATGATCCTGAAATAGAACCAATAATGCGTTTAGTTAAAAGCTATTGTGGCGGGCAGTTCGGTTATTTCTCAGCTCATGCCGCCAATGCGTTTGCTATAGCCGTATTCTTTGGTAGTATATTAAAATCTACCCTTAAATTTATAGGTGTCTTTTTAGTACTTTGGGCTGCTCTGGTGGCTTATAGTCGTATTTATCTAGGTGTTCATTTCCCTTTAGATATAATTACTGGCGCGGTAATAGGCTCGTTGTTCGGCTGGTTGTTTGTAAAGCTATTTATATTTTCACTTAGAAAATTATCTCTATGATTACTAATCTAAGGTATTGGTTTTTAATCACTTTGGTAATCATGATTTACGTGGCAGGTATGTTTGTTACGTTGTTTGAGAATGATTCTGCACAGTTCTCGGTCATGGCTATGCGTATGGTGCAAGAGAATGATTTTTTTAGTCTATTTAAGGGTCCTGAAGAATATTTAGATAAGCCACATATGCATTATTGGCTTGCAGCACTGTCGTATAAAGTTTTTGGAATACATGATTGGGCCTACAGAATACCAGGTATATTATCTACACTACTTGCCGCATATAGTTGTTACGGTTTAGGAAGTCTTCTTTATAACAAACACGTAGGTAAATTAGCGGCTTTAGTCTTTATGACCGCGCAAACTATTGTTTTAGGAGCTATAGATGTACGTACGGATGCTGTATTAACAGGCTTTAGTATTTTGGCTATTTGGCAACTTACCAAGTATATAGAAAAAGGCTCTTTAAAGAGAATAATAATTGGTGCTTTTGCAGCTGGCATTGCATTCTCCACTAAAGGGCAAATAGCTTTATTGGTTATTGGGTTACCTATTTTGTGTCATCTTTTGTACTCTGGTAAATGGAAGGCATTTTTAAGTTGGAAGGTAGTGGTGGCACTTTTAGTTTTTGCTATTACGATTACCCCTATGTTATATGCCTATTACCTTCAATTTGATTTGCATCCTGAAAAGGTGATTCGTGGAACGGATAATCGTAGTGGTATATTTTTTATTTTTTGGGAACAAAGTTTTGAGCGACTAAGTGGTGAGGGTATAGGAAAGAATAGTAGTGACTTTTTCTTCTTTTTTCATACCTTTTTATGGGTATTTCTACCTTGGACAATTCTTGGGATTACCGCATATTATGTTAAAGCGAAACAACTCATTAAGCTTAAATTTAAATATAATAACAAGATTGAAGTATTAACCTTAGGGGGTATAACTTTAATATTTGCAGTAATTAGTTTTGCGCAATTTAAATTACCACACTACTTAAATATTACCATTCCATTGTTTGCAGTTTTAACGGCATCTTATCTCTATGATTTATATCGATTTGATAAAGAGAAAGCAACACGGTTATTGATGAAAGGTCAATACTTTATTTTATGTATAGTATTCATTGCTTCAGCATTAATTTGCTTTTATGTCTTTAAATTAAATAGTGCAGTCGCCTATATTTTTCTTCTTGTGGCAGCTGTAATTATTATTTATTACGCATTAAAGCGAGAGGGTGTTTATATGAAATTAATCACTATTTCTGTTTGTGCATCACTATTATTGAATGCAGTTTTAAATCTACATTTTTATCCAAATTTATTGAATTTTCAAGGTGGTTCTTCTATGGCTAAAGTAATTAAGCAAAAAGATATACCTGTTGACCGTATTTATAAGGTGAGTCCAGATTATACATGGTCTCTTGATTTTTATAATCAATATCCTGTACAAATAACTACGCCTGATTTGCTTAATGATAAAAAGGATATTTGGGTTTATGTTAGTGATGAAGATATGTCAGAATTACAGAATAACGGTCTGGAATGGGATACACAAATTTCTGTTGACCAGTTTCGAATTACTCGTCTTCAAGGGAAGTTCTTAAATCCGAATACCCGTAAAAAGGTTACTCGTAAAATGTATTTATTACATATCGATTAAGTAATTATTTAAATTTTCGTTATTGAAGTTTTGTTAGATTCTAGCTTTATTTTTTTGAAGTGATAGAAAACTCCAACTAGTGAAATTATAGCAGTTATTAGAAAGAATAATACACTAACCCCAACCGAAACATTTTGGTCTAGGCCTAATAGTTTTGCGCCATAAAAAAATGTGACTTCACGGCTACCAATACCTCCTAAAGTTAAAGGTACAACCGCTACTATTGATGAAACGAGGAAGATGATTAGGTAAGATATTTGATTTATTTCGATATTCAGTGCAAATAAAATGAACCAAATACTTATTAATTGTGCTAACTGTACAAAGGCAGATAATAATGTAGTCTTCCAAAAAATGGGAATTACGTATGAAAATAATTTTTTATTCAGTAACCAAAATATCACTACAGACATTGGGATGGCCAAAATGAACAACCACTGATAATCATTTAAAATTTCTAAATCTAAAAAGACCAATAGTGCACAGGCATATATAAAAAGTAGAAGAAGGCCTCCTAAACGGTCTAAAACCAAAACACTCACTATTTTTTTGGTAGGTACTTTGAAGTTCTTTTTTAGAATGTATCCTTTGTAGGCATCACCACCAATACCGCCAGGTAGAAATAGATTGTAGAACATTCCTAAAAGGTAAAGCTGAAAGTTACTTTTATGTGTTAGAAATAGATTGAGCTGATGAAAGTAAAGGTTAAGGCGTACAGCGGCTATTACCTTTGAAATAATAAAAAAGACCATTGCACCGAATAAATAAAGAGGATTACTCTTTAATAAAATGTCCTTTATTTCATCAACATTTATTTTTGTTAAGATGAAATAAATTAGAATTGCACTAATAAGTACCTTTAATCCGGTGGTTACTTTCTTATTTAACTTGGCCACCTACACTAACTTTTTTGATGCGGTAAGGTCTTTTCTTCTGAGATTCATAATAAGTACGAATCAATAATTCCATAACTATTCCTATGGTGAATAATTGAATTCCTGCAAGAATAAACATCATGCCAAACATTAACAATGGCCTTGTTCCTATATCTTCCCCAAATCCAACTTTTACAATTAAAAGATAAAAATTTATAATTATACCTAGGAGAATTAGTAAAAACCCGAAAATTCCAAAAAGGTGTATTGGGCGCTGAAAATACTTACGAATAAATAAGAGCAGCATCATATCTGCTACCACTTTAAACACACGTTCTAAACCGTATTTTGAAACACCAGCATGTCGTGCATGGTGTTTTACAGGTATTTGTTTTATTTGTGCGCCTTCTAAATGTGCTAAAAGGGTAATGAATCGGTGCATTTCACCATAAAGGTTCAAGTCTTTTGCAATATCCTTGGTGAAAACTTTAAGGGCACATCCATTATCCTTAATATCTAACTTAGTGATTCGCCTAACCAAAAAGTTAGCAATTTTCGAAGGTATTTTTTTTACTAATGAATCCTTTCTTTTTTGACGTATTCCTGTAACTACATCATACTCTTCACTTACGGCATACGTAAGCATCTCAGGAATGTCTGAAGGATCATTTTGTAAATCCCCATCCATGGTAATTATATATTCACCTTCTGCATAATCAAGGCCTGCTGCCAATGCTAAACTTTGCCCATAATTCTTTTTAAGTTCTATAAGATGAACTTTGTCATCTTTAAGAGCTTTTACTACTTTTTTAGTATCGTCTGTAGAAAAATCATCAATATAAATGATTTGATAATCATAGCCTACCAAGCTTTCGTGGATTTTTTGTGTCAATAAAGCCACATTATCTTCTTCGTTATATAAAGGAACAACGACCGAAAGTAGGGAAGTAGTAACAGGTTGCATTGGGTTGTTTTTGGAATAGCTGCAAAGTTATGTTTTTTATCTTTAAGATGAAGAACAGGAATGCCACTAACCTATAAACCTAACTAGTTTATAGAAAGTAGGGCTAATAGTTTTTCTGCAGCGGAAAATGGAGAGGTATTGCCGTTAATAACTTCGTTTTTTAGCAATGGTAGTAACTTTTTAATTTTTGCATTTTGATAAAACTTTGATAATAGTTCTTGTTCAAGATATTGAATAAGCCAGTTTTCATTTTGTTGTTGTCTATTTTTAAAGAAATGACCCGTTTCTTTCATGGTTTCGCAATAATTAAATATCAATTGCCAAATGTCTTCTAAACCTCTGTTTTCAATAGCAGAACAAGTTAAAACTTGCGGAGACCAACTATTCTCTTTAGGCGGAAACATATGCAATGCTCTCGAAAATTCCATTTTTGCTAGCTCAGCATTTTGTACATTATTTCCATCAGCTTTATTAATGACAATGGAATCGGCCATTTCAATAATACCTCTTTTTATTCCTTGTAATTCATCACCGGCTCCTGCTAATTTCAATAATAAAAAAAAGTCTACCATGTCATGAACTGCAGTTTCACTTTGTCCGACACCAATAGTTTCAATAAGTATAATGTCGAAACCAGCTGCTTCAAGAATAACAATACTTTCTCTAGTTTTTCTTGCAACACCACCAAGAGAAGAACCAGAGGCAGATGGTCTAATATAAGCATTAGGGTCTTTGACTAATTCTAGCATTCGTGTTTTATCTCCTAAAATACTTCCTTTTGTTCTGCTACTAGAGGGGTCTACGGTAAGCACGGCCACTTTTTTTTCTAAACCAGTAAGTATACCTCCAAACTGCTCTATAAAGGTGCTTTTTCCAGCACCTGGCACGCCTGTTATTCCAATTCGTATGGTATTATGTTTTTTTGAAATACAACCTTCTATTATTTCATTGGCTATAATTCGGTGTTCTGGTTTTGTGCTTTCAATGATGGTAATAGCCTTACTGACAATCGCTATATTGTTTAAGAAAATACCCTCGATTATTTCTGAAGTACTAAGATTGGCTAAATTCATTTGAACAGCTAGAGTTTTTGCAGGTCTTAAATAAAAGTACTATTTGTAAATGGGAACCATAATTTTGGTGGTATCCCAAGCTAAACTCAAAAATTTTTGTGACTTATGGTTTATCTCTTTATCCTCAAAATTAATTGATAAATCTTCAACGGGTTCCTGTAATTTTCTTGCAGGTACTTCAACCGTGATATAATCATGTTTTGCTTCATGCGTAGTTTGGTTACCATCTACGCGTGTTACACCCCATTCGGGTATTTCGGTATTAAAAATGACCTTCCAAGTTTCTTTGTTAGGTATCGTCCATAAAGAATATCTTCCTGCAGGAAGAGTTTTGTCGATGATTTTAATCTGTTGAGTGGTGACAAAAGTAGTAGGTTCATTGGCACCTGTTCTCCAAATTTTACCATAGGGCACTAGCTCGCCAAAAATAATTCGCCCTTTTTTTGATGGACTAGAATAATCTACTTCGACCGAACTACCTTCAAGGTCTACAATAGCCGTTTTCGAGGGACTGAATTTTTTGGCTTCTTTGTGTATGTAAGGTATGGCAACGAAATAAATAAGAGCGGTTAGCACAGCAATACCAATGAGAATCTTTTTCAACAGTTTCATGTGCTTGATGGGTTAGAATATTAGGTAATGAATTACTGTTTAATATCAAATTTAAAGATAGAGATGTTGTTATAGATATCACCTGGCCTTAAGACGCTTTTAGGAAAATCTGGTTGGTTTGGAGCGTCAGGATAATTTTGAGTCTCAAAACAAATACCAGGAAAATCCTGTGAAGTATATATTACTATCGCTGGTTGGTTCGTATAAACTTTCATACTAATACCAGAAGTGTTAGAATGTAATTCCGCAACCTTCTCATTGCCTATATCTTTTATAAAAATCGTGTCTAAGCGTTGTACTCCGATTTTTTTTGGCAATAGAAAATCAAATTCAGATTTTCTAACGGGAATAATGTCTCCTGTGGGAAGTAAATCTTCATTAGTTTCAAGTCGATACGGGCAGTTTAATTGTAACTCACATTCGTCAATGTACGGGTTAGAATCAAGTTTGAAATAAGAATGATTCGTAAGATTTATAACGGTACTTCTATCTGTGGTTCCTTCATAAATAATCTGTAATGCATTATTCATTAGTCGATAAGTAACACTAACAGTTAGGTTGCCAGGATAACCTTCTTCTAAATGTTTACTCTTGTAAGACAATTTTATAAACGGATTATCTTCTGTACTGACTTCGTCAATAGTCCAATATTTTTGATGAAAGCCTTCTTTGCCACCATGTAAATGAACACCATCTTCTTGATATAGATGGAATCTTTCCTTGTCTAGTTCAAACCCTCCTTTAGAAATACGCCCTGCGTAGCGCCCTACGCTAGCACCAAGTATATTATCATCTAGTCGATATCTGCTCGGATGATTATAACCAACAACTACATTGGTATAGTTACCATCGTTTCCTTTTACAAGCAATTTTTGTATTGTAGCGCCATAATCAAGCACCATTAGGGTTATAAACTTATTGGATATCGTAACTTGTTTCAAAGGAGAATATTAATTATTCATTGTAAAAATAAAGATTTTTGCAACATTCTTTTTTTTCTATCGTCCTTAATATAAAAACAACCTAAAACCAATCTATTAAACCGATGTTTCAAAGCAATGTCGTAGAGAAATGTAAAGCAAATGATAGATCTGCACAGTTGCAACTGTATAGAAAATATTGTGATGGTATGTTTATCGTAGCAATGCGATTTGTAAAGAATAGCGATGATGCCGAAGATGTTTTACAAGAATCATTTATAAAGGCATTTCAAAAAATACATCAATTTAAAGGTGATGTAACATTTGGAGCGTGGTTGAAGCGCATTGTCATTAATAAGAGTATTGATTTTCTAAAGCTAAAAAAAGATAAAATTGTGGCTTTAGATGAGGGCTATATGCAGGTCGTAGAAGAAGATGATAATTGGAATGTGCCATCGGCAATTAGTATAGAGCAGGTGAGAGGTGCAATTGAAGATTTGCAAAGTAAATACAAGTATGTTGTTTTAATGTATTTGTTAGAAGGATACGATCACCAAGAAATTTCACAGGTATTGAATATTTCAGAATCTGCATGTAGAACAAGATTATTGAGAGGTAAAGGACATTTAAAAGAACTATTAAAAGAAAAAAAATATGGAACAGGATCTTAGGGAAATGTTCAATAAAGAAAGAGAAGGGCAGAAATTCACTATAAAGAATGGTCATGAAGAGCGTTTTTTAGAAAAGCTGCAACAATCAATGCCTGAACATAAAAGACGAAGCTGGGCATGGTTTAAAATTGCAGCGTCGATTGTGGTTGTTTTGAGTATTGGTTTTGGTTATATGTTTTTAAATGGAAATAATGGTATCGAGAATACAGTTGTGGACAGTAATAATGACCAAGAAAATATAAAGCAAACTGAATTTACTTTTGGAGACCTTTCTCCAGACCTTAAAAAAGTAGAGAATTATTATGTAGCAAATATTAATCTAGAATTGGCAAAGTTAGAAGTGTCGCCTGATACTAAAGGTTTGATAGACAGTTTTATGGAACAGCTAAATAACCTGAACTTAGAATATAAAACCTTAAACACAGAATTGAAAGAATTAGGGCCAAATGACCAGACCATAACCGCCCTTATAGAGAATTTGCAATTACGATTACAATTATTACAAAAGTTAAAGAGAAAGTTGAACGAATTAAAATTATCAAAAAATGAACAGATCAATGAGAATAGTATCTAAGCAACTCATCATTGCATTAGGACTTTTAATGACCGGAGGGTTATATGCCCAAAAGGAAAGTAAAACATTTCAAGAACGTTTTACTGTGGCAGAAGATGCCGTAGTAGACATCAATACCAGTTATGCCGATATTGAATTTGAAACGTGGGACAAAGGTGAGGTGGCCATCACGGCCACCATCACCTTAGAAGGTGCTACTAAAGAAGAGGCTGAGAATTACTTTGAAAATAGCCCTATTAAAATTTTAGGGAATAGCAAGAAGATAATGATATCTTCTAAATCAAATAATAATACATTTTTAACTCATTTCGATTCTCATTCAGATTTTGATCATAGCGACTTACGCATCGAAGTACCTGAAATAGCTTCATTTGTGGTTAATGTGCCGCAGATTGCACCATTTCCAGAAATGCCACCACTACCATTAACAGAAGCATTTTCATTTGATTATGAGGCGTACCAAAAAGATGGTGACAAGTACATGAAAAAATGGCAAAAGAATTTTGAGAAAAGTTTTGATAAGAAACATCAAAAACGATTGGAAGAATGGGCAGAACGAATGGAGGAATCGATGAGTGAAGAGCGTCTAAGAGAATATGAGGAAAGACGAGAAAAGTTAATGGAGAATAGAGCTGAAAGAGTTGAAGAAATGGAAAAACGTTCAGAAGAATTACAACAAAGACTTGAAGAACGTGAAGAAAAACGGGTTCAGATATTAACCGAAAGGGATGAACTTAAGGAATGGATTAATACACCAAAATCTAATTCGATTAATTCGCCAAACATCTTCTATTACTCAACAGATGGGGAGCAAAAGAATTTTAAAATTAAAAAGACAATTAAAATTAGTTTGCCAAAGTCAACCAGAATTAAAATGGATGTACGTCATGGCGAGGTTAAATTGGCAGAGAATACTAGAAACTTGAATGCGAATCTTTCGCATTCAAGCCTTTGGGCCGTTAACATTTATGGAGAAGAAACAAACGTTTCCGCATCATATACGCCTGTAAGTGTACAAAAATGGAACTATGGCCAGTTGAGTACTGCGTATTCAGAGGAAATTTCATTGGCAGAGGTGGTGCAATTGCAGTTGCAAGCAACTTCTTCTGAAGTTACTATAGATAAATTACTTAAAAATGCTTTTATAAAAAACAACTTCGGTGCGGTACATATTCTTGAAATGGGAATGGACTTTGAAGAGTTAGATGTAAGTGTTAAAAATGGCGAGTTAAATGTGACGTTGCCAAAGGTGGCTACAAATGTTTACGTTAAGGGAAATTCTTCTACACTTAAAGCACCTGCTACTTTAAAATTGGAACAAATTAAAAATGGTACATCAATTGTTAATAAAGGTTTTCATTTAAAAGGAAATAGTAGCAGATCTGTTGTCATTACTTCAGATTATAGTGAAGTTATTATTTACTAATTATTCTACTAATTTTAATGTGCCAAAAACATTTGCATTTATCCATCCTTGATTCTTATCCTCACCAGGTATAAATACTGATCCTATCAGATTCTCACGCTCCGAGCTTTGATCATTATCTGCATAAGCCAAAGCAAATCCTATCCTTTTATTTTCTTTTAAGACAACTGGCTTTACGTTTGACCCATCGTGGTAGGTGTCTGGAAATACCTTAATTTGAAGTTCCCAATGTGTAGTAGTATCTTCAGTTTCGTGGGCAGATATAATATGGTCGTTATATAAATTCGGCTTGTTATCTTCCCCTAAGTCTGCTACATTGCCGTCTATGGCAACATGATATGTAAATGCATTGTGATTGAATTGGTGAGGTCCACCAGAATTATCTTCGTCAATATAAACCACTACACAGTCGTCATTCCACCAAAATTTTAATGGGTCATTTGATTTCTTATATAATGAGTCATCTACAATTTCTAATAATAGATAGAGCCCTTCCTCATTCCATGCTATTTTATATTTTCCATTGAAATCAGCATGGTCGAACGGACCACCAATCCAATTTTGGTCGATTGGTTGCCAATCTAATCTATTCCAAAAATTTTCAATTGGTCTGCCATCCAAAGAAGGAGTTTCTTCTATGTACGTAACCAAAGTAACCTGCTTGCTTTTCTTATTTTTAAAATCTTTACAAGAAGAAAGGCAGAGAAGGCAAATGAGGTAGATATTCCATTTCATAAACTATAGTTTGGGGTCTACCTCGTAAAGATACTATTTTCTAAAATGGTGTAAGATTTTTATCACACGAGCAATATTCTTTGCATGAAAATAAAAAAGCAACCTACTAAATTCGTATGTGAATTAGTAGATTGCTAATACTACTTAATAGTAATAATTTATCCGTTTTTAAGTTTAAATAAAGTGCTTAAAGAATCGGTTCCCAACCATCAGCATAAGTTCGTTTCCAAGATTCCATTGCCTTGTCATTATTAAGGATTTTCCCAGTAGTTGAATCAATCTTTATGGTTTCTCCTGCATCTTGAGCAATATTCCCTAAATGACAAAGCATAGTAGAAATGCTTGCATCACTAATATCAGAATGTAGACTTTTATCTTCACGAATACCGGCAAAGAAATTAGAAATATGATTTGTGTCTAATTGTCCTTCACCTCTGGTATTGGTTGTTTCACTAGAGCCGCCTTCAAGTTCTTCTTTTAAAAGATTTCCATCTAAATCATAAAGTTGATAGAAATTACGGTCTAACATTATACTGCCTTTACTGCCATATATAGTGCTGCCACGACCTGGTCGTGTTGGTTTTATCATTCCTCGGCTATGTCCTGTCCACGTTAAAAATTTATTATCGGCAAAAGTGTATGTTACTTGTTGGTTGTCTACAAATTCCCAATCATCTTGAAAGGTGTACTTGCCACCAAAAGATGTTACACTTTCTGGTAAATCTACGCCTAATGCCCAACGACAAATATCTATTTCATGAGTACCATTGTTGTGTACTTCACCAGTACCCCAAGTACGAAACCAATGCCAATTATATGGGTGAATATTATCTTTGTATGATTCTCTAGGTGCTGGCCCTTGCCATAAATCCCAATCTAAAGTTGAGGGCACTTCAATTACATTTCCTTTACCAATAGAACCTCTGTTATTTGAATAATAGGCTTCACCTTTATATACCTCACCAATAATACCTTCTCTTATATCTTTAATAGCACTGATAGAAGTTTTGGCAGAACGTTGTTGATTACCCATCTGAACTTTTTTACCATACTTTTTCTGTGCCTCAACTAAAAGGTCATTTTCATATGGGTTGTGACTACATGGTTTTTCAACATATACATGCTTACCTGCTTGTAGTGCTAAAATAGCCATTGGTGCATGCCAGTGTTCTGGCGTTGCAATGAAGACTGCATCTACATCCTTATCTTCCAATACTTTTCTAAAGTCCTTTTCTATCTTAGGTATGTACCCTATATTCTCTTGACACCACTCATTATGCTCTTTCAATATGACATCATCGACATCACAAGAATATATAATCTTGGCATTTTTATCATTTTTGATAGCTTTAATATGTGCTTTTGCTCTACTTCGAACACCAATAATGGCACAATTGATATGATCATTGGCACCAAGTATATTTGCATATGAACTACTGGGAAATACTAGTCCACCCAAAGTTACTGCTGCTGTACCTGCTGAGGTTTTTTTAATGAAATTTCTTCTAGTGGTCATTGCTTATTCTTTAATGATTGGTTTTATTTTGATGTTTTTAAAGGAAACTTTGTCTCCGTGATCTTGTAAAAGAATATGCCCTTTATCTGCTTCTCCGAAATTTGGCCATTTAGCATATTTACTTTCCGAAACTAATTTACGGTAATCATCACTTCTACGTTCGTATTCTAAAACTTTCATACCGTTTAACCAATGTTCTACATGATTATCCTTTGAAACAATATGTGCAGTATTCCATTCACCTATAGGATTCATAGGTTTATTAACGTCCGCTTGTATCAAATCGTAAAGGGAAGCTGCTTTACGGCTACCATCATGATTTCCTAATTTTGCATCTGGATGTTTGGCATCGTCCAAAATTTGATACTCCAAACCTATTGATGAACCAGGGCCTTTATTAATGTCTGTATCGACATAATATTTGATTCCGCTATTTGCACCTTCGGTAATAACGAAGTCTAGCATCAGTTCAAAATCACCATATAATTCTTCAGTAACAATATCACCACCAGCTGCAGATTCTTCGCCTCCTGAAGATAATACGGTTAAAATTCCATCTTTAATCTCCCAACCTTTTGAAGGGAATTCATCTAAACGAGCTCCTCGCCAACCCGTGGTGGTTTCACCATCCCATAGCATTTTCCATCCTTTTTTTGCTTCGTCAGCTCCTAACGCATTCTTAGTTATGATAGGCTTTAGCGGACTCTTTTGAGAATATTTTGAAAGGTTATCGGTCAAAATTTTAATGTTTTTCCATATAATTTCGGTACCATCTTTCTGCTCATCAGAAATACTATGTACTTGTAGCGCTATAAAACCTTTGTCTGTTTTATCGTCAATTAAATAAGCTGCAGGTACATCATTGATCCAGGTTTTTAAGGTGTCACCTATAGCTTCAATTCTATAATGATTCCATTCATTTTGTTTAAATGCTTTTTGAGCAGTAGGGTTATCGGTCATTGGGTTTAACCAGCCCCTTCTGGCCTCATCATAAATACCGGCGCTCCATGCCCTTTCAGATGGGTCTATCTCTATTTGGTATCCATGAACTCTGCCATCCATATAATGCGGTAAACTATTACTTCTAATTTGAACTCCAGAGTTCATACTAGGGTCAACCTTATAATCTAATTCTAGAATAAAATCACCATACATTTTGTCTGATGTCATAAAAGAATTTGGAGTGTTGTGTACTGTGGTGCCTACAATAGCATTGTCCCTAACTGTATAAGCCGCCTTGCCGCCTAATTGTGTCCATCCGGTTAATGATTCCCCATCAAATAGGGATACCCAAGGGGTGTCATCTTTTGGTTCTTGTTTGCAACTAATAAAAGCCGATAGAATTACGGTAATGAGAAGGAAGTTGATGTTTGATTTCATTGGTTTTGGTAAATTATAATTTATAAAAAAAGCGTCCCAATTGGGACGCTTGAATATAGTAAATTTTTGGGAGATTTTTTAATGGGCACTCTTCTTCAGATAATCTCCAAAGTTTTCTTTAAACCTGTTTAATCTTGGAATGGATACGTTTTGAATATACGAATTATTAGGGTTATTTCTCTCATAATCTTGATGATATGATTCTGCCTTATAGAAAATAGTGTAAGGAGTGACTTCTGTTGTAATTTGGTCATCACCATATACATTTGAGTCTCTTAACGCTTGCATGTAACCTTCAATAATAATTTTTTGCTCATCAGTTTTATAAAAAGCAATAGAGCGGTATTGTCTGCCTCTGTCAGGACCTTGTCCGTTTAGTTGGGTTGGGTCATGCGAACCAAAGAAAACTTGTACTAGTTGAGTGAACGATATTTCGTTTGGGTCATAATATACCTCTACCGCTTCTGCATGGTCAGTTTTACCATAACCTACATCTTCATAGGTAGGGTTCTTTTGTTTACCGCCAGCGTAGCCAGATACAACTTCTTTGACTCCTTTTACACTTTCAAAAATGGCTTCTACACACCAAAAACATCCACTAGCAAAATATGCGGTTTCATATTTACTTAATTGTTTGGGGCTTAGCTTAACTATCTCTTCAACTTCTTCAATCGCGATTTCAGTATCTTCAGAGTTTTCTGAAAGGGTATTTTTCTTGACCTTTGATTGGCAATTTGTTGCAAGTAAAGTTGCACAGGCCAATAAAGTTATTTGTAATAATTTCATAACAATCTTCTTTTAGCAATTTGTAGGTAATTTACAAAGACCTTACGAGGAAAATGGTTAAAAAATGTTAACTAGATAGTAGGATATAATATTTTGGGACATGGATACATTGCTTGAAGCACTTAAATTTTATGACACAAATTCTATTTCTATTTTAGATACCGTGATTCCTATTCAAGAATATGTACCATTAAATCTTTCGAAGGATAATAAGGAGTTGTTAGATGTCAATATAACCGATCCTATCGTGTGCTTAAACAGAAACAAGGAAGCATTGCGTATGTTGGCTATTTAGAAGAGCGTAACCTATATAATGATAAGGAAGGTTTTACAACTAATTCTAAACCTGTTCGAAATATTCATTTGGGAATCGATTATTGGAGTGACGCGAGAACCAATGTTATAGTGCCCCTAAAGTACAGTACATAGTTTTAAAAATAATAATGTTGTTGGTGATTACGGACCCACTATCATATTAAAACATGTTTTAGGAGATTATATGTTTTATACTTTATACGGACACTTGTCAATAGATTCTTTAGATGGGCTCTTCATTAACAAACAATTTAACGCTGGTGAAATTTTAGGCAGATTAGGTACACCAAATATAAATGTCAATTATGCACCACATCTTCATTTTCAGATTATCCGAGATTTACAAGGTAATATGGGAGACTATCCTTGAGTATGTGCTAAGATTCGATTGCCTTATTACCAACAAAACTGCCCGGACCCAAATATTTTATTGAAGTTATTATAAAGCCATATCGATTAACGACAGCTTTAATCGCTAAGGTGATTTTGGGTTGCGTGTCGTTTATCGACCAGATTCTACACTTAAACCGAGTATGTG
>TARA_R110001583_G_scaffold31600_1_pt1 | contig 93647 bp, 83 predicted proteins | sample TARA_R110001583 | Tara Oceans TARA_R110001583 (sample SAMEA4398432) | marine metagenome | biome: Polar Biome; feature: [MES] marine water layer (ENVO:01000295) within the mesopelagic zone...; material: water (ENVO:00002006), including particulate matter (ENVO:01000060) such as...... | reverse complement strand
CCGTAGCGGGTCATCACGCCCTTGCGGGGTGTGAAGTCTTCCGGTGCGAAGATTGTAGGTGTGACGATGAGAGGTACGTACGGAGCGTAGACGTATCCAGTCTCAAGATAGCTACCACCCTTGTATCCAATAAGAACCTTATTGCGCGGGAAGTAGGGATCCTTATAGACCGTGAAACGATTGCTTAGTGAACCAATCGGTACCGCACCAAGCTGGAATGGAGATCCAACCTGACCCTGACCATCAATTTGAAGGCTAGGCTTATAAAGTACGGATGCCTCAAAGATTGTAGCAATATCGGGTGAACAAACAACGAAGTTTGCAGAACCACGAAGAGTCTTGCGATGAATCTCGTTAGCAACGTCGATAATGGTCTCAACAAGAGTCTCGTACCATTCGCGAACTGTACCCGTGAAGCGAGGTCCGGAAGCAAGGGACGAAGCGAGAGTAACCTCAGCACCTGTCTTCTTGTTAACGAACTTGCCTGGTGCACGTGACCAGTAGTAGTTAGCACCCTTAGCTTCAGTCAAGAGATCATTAAGGATCTCACGATCGATTTCAAGTGCAACCTGCTCAGAGAGGATCTGAGTAAGCTCGACCTCAGCGTCAAGACTGTGGTATGCGTTCAGGTCCTGAGCAAGCTCTGGTGACCAACGAGCGCGGAGCTTACGTGTCTGTGCAGTAACCGGGATGCTTTCGATCTTAATGTCAATCTCAGGGATTCTCGGTGAGGGTGAGGTTCCAAAGTTAGACTCGAATGAAGGAATCGTAAGCGCAGATCCATCATTTTCAACACTAAGGCTATCACCGACAACGTATGACATTGTGACATAAAGCTGGGTAGCTGAAGCAGCCCTTGGCCAAGCACCAGACATAACTGTTAGCATAGCAGCATTGGATGTGCTGGTAGTGACCAACGGATTTGATGTGAACTTGTTCGATGTAGTATCCCAAGTACCAAGCTGGTTGAGACGACGGACGTTAAGGATGTTCTTACCACCTTGAATGTCTGTTGTAGCATCAAGAACCTTCATACCATTGGGTCCGACGGTGGTTCCACCAGCAGAGGTCATAGCAAAGAAGGAAACATCCTTGATCTGCGTGAGGTCCATTGAATCTGGGAAATCTGTAACGTCCCAGATAAGGAACTGGAAGAGTCCAGTAGTGTTTAGTGCACCTGTAGAACCAGCATCTTCTTCAATCAGCTCAGTGATTTGAGGATCAAACTGGAGATATTTTCCATCTGTACCAGTAGCGTGTGCATAGGCATCTGTAGTGAAACCAGATGAACCCTTATTGGATCCTACAGCAAGCAGGTCCAGGGTGTCACCTGTAGCGTTATAAGTCAAGGTCTTGTGAACCTTGGTATATGTTGAACCAGCAAGGTCATATTGACCACCGATAGCTTGTGAGCCTGATCGTACGCCCTTTCCAACAGGAAGGTTGTAGATGGATTCACCAGCCTTGAATGTAGATGCAGCGGCATCGCCTTCAGCGCCTGTCTGAAGATTGATGTCACCACCGACACCGGTGCCATACGTGTAATCCAGATAGAAAAGCAGACCGGAAGGAAGGCTCATCGGCTGAATTGAGACGAGATCGTTGGCAACAAGGCCACCGAAAACGCGACGTACAATCGGGAATGCAATGTTAGTAAATCCGCGAAGATCGCCGGAAGAAGCGTTTCCGCCACCACCAGTGGAAAGTGAGTTAGCCTCACGGAGCATCTGGGCTGCCTGATTTTCAAGAAGACGAGACATAATCTCTCGATTATGATCTTCAAGACCTCGAAGAAGACCCGTTCGGGTCCACTTTTCGACAAGTCTTTGCCCTTCAGCACCCACGTTACGATCGCGAATACCTTCTGTTAGTTGATTAAGTGTAAATGTTTTGGCCATGTTGTTCTCCTTTATATGTGTTGAAACGACCTGTGTTTTTATTTTTTATTGCTTGAGTCCCGCTAAGAGTGCCCAACGATCAACTTCACCGTTAGCCGAAGTTGATGAAGCGCGCCCTGTTGCTCTAGAGGAGGATCCAATTGAGCGTGCGGTAGATTCTGATAGCGATTTCTTCGAACTATTTGAAGAAATTTCTGTTAGAGTCTTATAGATTAGCTTGACTTCTCTTAAACTTTTTGCTGCATCAATGGACTCAACCATGGATCTCTTCCTGGATGAACTTATGCCCTTATCTTGCAACAACTTGTTAACATAAAGAAGTTTAGCATTAAACAGATTAAGATCTGTCAGCTGCTCACGAAGTGTTTCAACAGCACTTACGTATTCATTGAGCTTTTTGCCCAGAGAACGATTTACACGCTTCTCTTTTTTAAGCTCTTCCTTGAGAACTTTAAATTTAAGTTTGAGGGGATCACCTTTTCGGGTTCCGCCTCCAAAATCATCACCTTTTTTTCCAGATCCCTTTCCGCCGAAAGCTGTCTCCTTATTATCTGGGCAACCTCCTTTGGCCTGAGATAGGTCACCGGCTTCGTTAATATTAGATCTAAGCATTTCTATTTCACGCTTAAGCATTTCAGGATCTATATTTAAGACCTCATCAAGATCTTCAAGATCTTCATCGTCCTCGAAATCATCAAGAGGTAGATCTTCATCAGCATCTTCCTCCTCGTCAACTTCAAGGTCAGCTTCAGAATCTTCATCTTCATCATCAGCGATTAATCGAGCAACTAGCTGAACATCGTCAGGAAGCTCAACGTCTCCAAAGTCAACTTCTATCTTGTCTTCATTGACAAGATCCAAGCCATCGAGCTCAGCAAGAATTTCACTCAGATCAATTTCAGAATCATCTTCTGTATCAGAAAACATACCCTCTAAATTAATAGTGCCATCATCGGCATCGTCAGCCTCGACACTTTCTCGAAGTAGGTCAAGATCAACCTCATAAACAGTCTCGTCAGATTTCATGTTTGAATTCTCCTGTAGGTGTGCTACATTCTTATTTATTTGCTTGTTATCGAAGTTATCTTCGTTATTATTTAATTTTTCAACTGCAGACCTTACAAGATCTGCATCGTCGGTGAGTAAGGAGGATATAGACTGCTCAATAGCTTCTTTAACATCTATGTCTCCCGGAGATGAACCTAGTATCTCTGTCAGCTTTTCAATTGCTGAACTATCAAGAATAACAGAGCTAAGCTCATCTGATGCTTCAAGACCGAGTGACTCTGATATTAAGGATTCTGAAAAGTCACCGGATGTGTCACTGCCTAGATCTTTTGGATCTTTTTCCATTAGCTGCTGGTCAATAAACTCTCTTATTCTTGGTGTGACTGCTTCAATTATCGCGTTTTTGGCATTTTGCTCAGCTACTTCTCTGAGCTTTTTTGCCTCTGCAATAGCTTCATCGTAAATTTTTGATGACATCGGTCTCCTCAACTGCTATGAATAACTATACCCAAGGGTGCATAGCTTACTTAGTTAATTATCCTAATCTTTCTAAAGATTCGGTCATACGTAAGATTTTTTTAATTCTAAGCTGCTGCTTAAGAAAGTTTTTTTCATCATTTGGTAAATTAATTAGATCTAAAAGAGAGATAAATTCAAGCTCAGCAGGATCATGTCGATTAATCGGGGCGCGCGATGTTCCATACTGTGTTCCAGTTCTTCTAATTGGTCCGGTTGTTCTAAAAGCCTGACCTGAACCGCCTGAACCCATGGCTGGACCATTAAAACCATTAGGATGTAATGCCCTTGAAGAAAAGGGAGAAATTCCTTTTCTTACCCCTGGCATTCTATCATTTTCACTTAACCCAACTGTAGAAAATCTATTGCTTGAGTGTCCAAGTGATGACCTATCAGCGCGCCCACCGGCGCCGGCTGGATCTGCCACAACGTGAATCCTATGTATCTTTCTTACAAATTTATCGATATCATCGTCATCAATTACATCCAGCTGATCTTCGTCATCAACATCATCTACAGGATCAGGATATATTCCACTTTGGGAAGATCCCATAATATACTCAGAACCTATTCCAGTTCCAATAGAAGGCATTTTTGATTGAGATTTGCCGTATCCGTGTCCAGATCTTGAATCACCTGTTGCAGAAGATGGGTTATAATAATTGCTTGACATAAATCTTAGCTTCTTCCGTCTGATCCCTTGTAAGATCTTCCAGTAATATACGAGCCAAGTTTTTGCCTATCTATATTTGCGCTAGTCTCACTGGGTGATGTTGTACTACCTAGTCCTGTTCCAAACTCAGGTGTTCCGGGAGGAATTTCTCCTGCATAAGGGGCTTGATCTCCAGCATTGACACTGCCAGGTCCCGGTGATGTCAAGTTAGGAACATACGGAGTTGCAGGAAGTCCGCCGCCACCAGTATCAACATCTGGAAGGTTAGGAGGATTATTAGAAGAGTAATCCCTGTCGAAACTCATTATTCCCAATCCGTTGCTCACTGATCCGTCTAAAACATTTTCCTGATAAAATTTCTTTCTCTCTTCGTCACTTATTTCACCCGTATGAACAGGGGAGCTTGGAAAAGAAGCTTTTAGATTAGTCTGATTTCTTGCCCCTACTGGCTTATTTGGTGAGACAGGATTATTAATTATTGTCTGTGGTTGTTCAGCCATTTTATACCTCCTCACTCATCATAACATGTAGTTTTCTTCTTAGTCTTCCTAAAGCATCTGCTTTTCTTCGAAAAGCAGATTCTTGAATACCAAGCTTCTTGATATAGTCAATCTTATTTACAAGATTATCGCCTCCTGACCAAGAATCTTCTTTTGTTTCTTGGGAGACTAAACCCTTGCTTTTAAGTTTTTTCTTTTCTTCAGCAATTATTCTCTTAAGTTTTTTTACATCTAATTTCATAGTATAAACCTCCTAAAATTATATATCTTCGTTTTAGAGTTTAGACTATTTAGAATCTGAAAAAGCTAGCTGAGCCCACTGGCCAGCTGATTCACCAAAAATCTCCATTGGATCACTAGTGGCTGCAACCCTAGCTGCTGAGTCTCCTGCCATAGCATTTATGCCAGCCTTCTCAGCATTATTTTGATTTTTCACTGTCTCATGAGACTCAGCTAAAACACTAGCTAAAATAGGATCATCAGTTAACGAGTTGGCTATTTCAACATGCCTATTTAGAATAGGTTCATTGCTAGCCCTAGAATCTTTGAGCTTCGGTATTCTTCTACCTGGCGGCAAAGATTCATTTAGTTTTGTTTTATTTTTTTCTACAAGACTAGTTAAGTCAGAAGATAAGCCTTCTGAGAGTATCTCAACGAGACACTCTTTAACAATATTCTTAAGTTCAGATCTTAAAAGTTTATTCTTCATTTTTCCAGGACAGTATATCGTTAAAAATTCTATCAATTTTATCTGTATCAGTAAAATACCCAGACAGGTCCGATTCAGATATCTCTCTTCCCTCCCTTAGCATAAATGCTCCAGGTGTAGAAGGTTCACTAACCATATCAAAACAAATAAGTTGAAAATCATCCTGAACAACCTGTGTATTTCCTTCACTTCTGGTTGAACCGACGCCTCGAGATGATATTCCTAAAGTTACGCCTGATTCAATAAGAGATTGAACTATTTTTCCGTTTGGTGTATCAAGTATTTCAATAGTTCCGACAACATCTTCACCTTGAATCTCGGCAGACCTAACTATATGAGAAACATTTTTAAGCTCAATAACAGAGGTGTCTGGATGATCACACTCACCAAGCGCACGATTTTCTTTAATAAATTTTTGATAATTTATAATTTCTCTTTCTAAAACAGATCTAGGGTAGACTCTTCCATTTTGATTAAGTGTATCTGCTCTTTGAAGTATTCCTCTTAGCATAAGCTTTCCATTATTGATCTCTCGAGATTCTTTTAATGTACTAGCGCTGTATGTTAGGGGAGTCCATTCTGTAAGTAACTGTAGTCTTTTATTATTCATTGATCGATTCCTCTATTTGGTTACACATATCAATCAAAGTTAAAAATCTAGTAACCTTTTTATCATTAACAGCTGAAGCAGTCTCGTTTATTATCTTGTCTCTTACATCATCTATTTTTTCTGATAAATATTTGTTATTATTTTTTTCTTGAAATTGATTTAGTCTATCAAGAGATTCATTTTTAATTTCAGAAAGATGACTAATTACAGAATCCTTTGTATCAGGACTGGTCTCTGACATGAAAAAAGCATATTTGGACAGAAGCTCTCTCTGACTATTGTCAAATCTTCCTGAATATTTTTTGTTAATTTTTTCTGTCATAAGCCTAACTACCAGACTGTTAACATCATGATTTGCTTCTGAGTTTAAATCTGGAATATTCTTCTTTTCAAGAAGGTGTCCGATAACTTTTGACTCATATTCTGCCATCTTGGCAATATCTGACCTCTCTTCGCCTCTCCATTCGTTCAAAAGTATTTGTATTGTAGCTAGATCTCTATAGTTTGAAATATATCTCTTATAAAGATTTTTACCATCAAGATTATAATTTATCTCTCGTATAAGGGAAGATTTTTCTTTTTCAAGCCTTGCAGTATCTGTTTTTCTGGCTGCCTGTTTAGCTTCCATTAAAATTGCTGCAGCAATTGCAGAGTTACTAACAGAAGACTTGGCAAGGGCTCTAAACAGTCTAAACTCCCTGTGTAGCTCTGTGTTGGGTTTAAACCGTCTGGTAATTAAATCCAGTGTTTTTTGGGCCTGCTGATTGTCTCCTTTTACAAGAGACTCAGATATACTTCTAAGAAGCATTTCATATACAACCCCTACATTTCTTTTTTTATTGTGAGATTTTGGCATGATTTAATCCTGTAGATCTTCCGATAGTACCTTTCTTTTAATACCTATGTTCTTCTCGAGTGATTTTATCGTTGATTTAATTCGACCGGTCATTCTAGTCTGTGTATGAATCTTATTATCTATAAACTTACTTACGAAGTCATCGTCAGTTTCAAAGATTGCCGGCATCTTGTGTGCCCCTTTCAAAGGATTAACATCAGACTTTCTTTCTGATGATCTTTTTCTTTTTGATAAGACGGCAGCAAAAGGATCTTTTATTGAATCAGTATCAGAATCATGAGAAACTAGGCTTGCATGATCAGTCATTTTTCCAGGATTTTTTCTATTTCTCTTTCTATTATCACTAGCTCTCTTTCCGGGAGTGCGATTATCACCCTCATCTTCTTTTTTCTTTTTTGTAACCTTCTTCTCTAAAAGTTTGTTAGTAAGTAAGTCAACTGTATTTTGTGCCTTGATTGGAGCATGCTCATCTGAAAGTGAAAAAGACTTGAAATCTGGTTCTTGCAAAGTGGGTAACGATCTGGCATTCACATCATCTGATGCTGTTAGCTCTACCGGCTCTTCAGAATCGGTAGCACCTAAGCTTTCTTCATCAGGTGATGTTCCAGGAAGCGTTATAGCTTCAACTTCAAGATCTTCAATTTTATCTTCTTTTCTCTCAGTTTCAATCTCTGAAATCTGATCATCAGTCATGTTAAAGATGGTTTTTCTTACCCAATCTCTTGATATCAAACCTTCTACGCCGACGGCTGATGTCGCTATGTCAAATCTTGTTCTGTAAAGTTCTAGCTTTTGTTGTTGGGCAATAGTTGATGGATTTGACAGATGAAGTTGAAAATCTAACAAGTCTTCACCCTCAAAGCCATTGCAGAAAAGATGAATTATTGCCAACTTGTTCATCTCAGCTACAACAGTTCTTTGCACCCTGGCAATAGTCCTTGAAAATCTAATATCTTCCTGAGATAGCGTAGCCTTTGCGCCTAAGCCCTCATCATAACCCAGGTAAGCTTTAGGTATTTTTAGTGCCGCAAAAAGCTTCTTCTGTATATACTCTACGTCTTCAATGGCCGTAGCATTTTGACCTCCCGCTAGAGTATCAATTTTTGTTCCTGACTCACCGCCTCGAACAGGTAGATAATAATCCTCGTCAACGCTCAGAGGATTATATCGAAGATCAACACGTCCAGTGTTTTTGTCAACAACCTGGGCCTTTTTAAGCGTAGCTTGAACTTGTTCCATATAGTTTGGAATATCTTCCGGGGAAACGTTACCTACATCAATATAGAAAACTCTTCTCTCGGGTGATCTAACTATTCTATAAACCAGCATGGCATCTTCTATAAGAATTAACTGTCGCCATATTCTTCTTGCAGCTTCAAGAACTGATGATCCATACGGCAAGAATGCGTCATTTCCTAAAATTCTCATATGACTAACTTGCCAGTTCTCAAGAGGCTGATTGCCCTGGCTTATCCATCTAAATCTAACAGCAGCTGGGTCAAGAGGATCAAAACCCTCCTCTCTCTCAATTTCATTAACCGGTATTGGAAATGCATTTATAACACCATGTTCTGGACTAACATCGTTAAATAGAAAAAAGTCTCCATATTTACAAAGATTTCTGACCCAAGATGTTAAATTAAATTCAACATTCAACGTATCGTAAAAAAGATCGTAGAGCAACTTTTCAATCGTAGAGTTTTCGGAATATATGTGAAGAACTTTCCCGTGTTCATCAGCTGCTACTGTTTCCTCAGAGTAAATATCCATGGCAGAGCTTATTTCAGGTGTATATTCCATTTCTGAAAAATCAGAATATCTTGCCATTCTATCATATGTTCCATATGCACTCATTGCAGAGCTGTAGACATGGCTCTGATTCTTTCTAAACATTTCAAACGCTGAAGAAGTCTTTGTGCTGCTATCTAGATTTCTGACTCTTCGCTTAATAACAGGACCGCTTCTAAAAAGCTGTGTGAGCCTTCTAAACAGTGTTCCTGGTGTTTCTGAATCTGCCATTTACTTCCTCACTTATATACCCAGTCAAATTCACTAAGTATGTTAATTTTCTTACCTATATCAGAGCTATGTATTTTTCTATTTATTGATTTTGTATCAATATTTTTATTTTCAGTTCCTGGATTGTTATGTGGGCGGCCCTCCAGGATAGCATTAGGTAATTCATCATATGTCTGTCTGGAAACACCCATTGCTTTAAGCATAGCATCATTTACCTTTTTAGAGTTTCTGCTGTGATCCTCTGATGAATCAAATATCCACATGCCTATAGCAAAGCTCATAACAAGATCATCATTGTGACCTTTCATACCTTGTGCTTTGTTTCCAAGCCAGACAAAAGTCTTAAGCTCTTCATACAGTCTTGAGCTATAAGATCTGACCATTTTATTTCTTAAAACCTCTTCCAGCTTAGTAAGTATAAGCGATCTAGATCGACCGCTAGTGGTAAACCCAGCCAAGTCAGCTTCGACTTCTGGGGTATACCCACCAATATACACAGCTTTTCTTTTCTTGTAATAGATGTTTGGGTAAGCAAGCTCTTTTAGTTTAATAATAGTGGCATAGCCATATGAGTTATTTTCCGGAACTAGAAGTGCATTGTTGTATTTTTTTCCAAACTCAACAAGAAGCTCACCAAATCTATCAGGTGGTATTTTTCCTTTATACTCAGCGACGCACTCAGCATTATCAATATCAATTATATGAAATGTAGAAAAATCCTTGGAATCGCCTCTTGCTATATCAGCTGATATTAGATATCTGCTTTCAGAAAGAGGATATTCCCAGACCCAAACTCCGCGCCCTATTCCGGTTCTCTCTCTAGGCGGCCTGATTGAATTTCTAATATACTCTAAATCTGAATTTGATAAGAATGTATCACCAGAGGATGAAAAGTCGCAGAGGTATTCTTGTGCAATTTGTCTATCTGAAAGGTTTTTTGTTGTTTTACTAAACCACTCAGCATCTCTCTCTGGGTGGACATTCCATGGTAGCTTTATTTCTTTAAATTCATTTAGCCCTGCTGCAGCATCTGTGTATAGCTTGTGATACTGACCGCCAACTCCGTTTGGTGTAGACAGAATAATAACACGACCGCCAGTGGAGATTGTTGGATATAGTCCCATCCAGAGCTCATCAAAGTTTTTAACAAAGGCTGCCTCATCAATTATTAAAAGTGAAAGTGCCTCAGATCGGCCAGCATCATCTGATGTTGGGATTGCTTTAATTGAGCTTCCGTTGCTTAGTTCAATTAGCTGCTTATTATTGCTAATAATTTCAGGCATCACAAGCCACTGGGGAAGACTTCTGATCATGGTTTTTACTTTGGTAATAAAGTTTTGTGCAACAGAAAGTTTTGTAGCAATAACTAGTATATTTTTATCTCTTTGATACAGTGCTAACCAGACAGAATATGCTGCAACAAGGGTTGATAGCCCAAGCTGCCTTGATTTCAAGATGATTGAAAATCTTTCCTGTGTAAATGTATCTACGCAGTCATCTTGGAACTGGTAAGTATCAAAATTAATTAGCCCTCTTACAGGGTGTTGTATCTTTACATAAGAGTTAAAAAAATAACACGGATCTTTTCCGCACTTTATAATCTCTTGTACTTGTTGTTTCTTTGCTGGTGCAGCCATCTTATTCGACTTCGTATGTTACAAACCTTCTATAGTATGCAGTTTTTCTAGGTGTATAGGGAGACGTCGTAATTAATTCAATCGAATCATTGTTACTTTTCTCTTTACACTTAAGTGCCCTATTTGAAGAAGCTTTAAAAGACTTTTTAACATGAGCCAGGTAGCTCTTGAGAGCCTTAACAGACTCACCTTCAAAAACCTTAGCCTGATCTCTAAGATTTCTTTCAGATGCTACATTAACTACAGTAGTATATGTCAAAGTCATCATGTTACCTTGTATTACTGTTTTTATAGAAAGTGTTGGAGACTTTCTATTAGCATAGCCTCCTCTTCCCCATGTATCATTGCAAATCTGCCCTAACATATTAATTTCACTTGTGTTTAACATACTAATACCCCTAGATGTAATTATCTATTTCTAATAGAATTGAACGCACTCTTTTGGACATCCTTTTTTTATGTGAAGAAACTTCGACTCTCGAGGGTCTCCAACCATCATGCCACTGATCCTTTCTAGATTCAGCAAATGCTACCACACAATCACAGCAAACACCATAATCTCTATATGACAAAGAATCATCAGATGTTGCCATTACATAGTCGCATAGAGGGCAAAAAATAGGGATATTCTGATTTTTTTTATCTATGATTGACATACGAGTCTTTTCCTCTTTTTACTATTTCAATTGAATTGTCAACACAGTCTTTGACTACATCAACATGTGATATAACAAGAATATTTCTAAACCACTTCTTTAAAGACTCAAGAAGTCTTGTGCATGCCTCAAGATTACTTTCGTCAAGTGAGCCGAATCCCTCGTCAATTATAATCATGTTGGTCTTTGTTAATGAAGATGTATTAATAAGCGCAACTCTAATGGCCAGAGAAGAAATCATCTTTTCCATACCTGATGCTAGCTCAATTACTCTTTTACTGTCACCATAATCAATATATATTTCCATTGCCTGGGTATCTGGATCTGGTTCAATTATAACTGTGAAGTCAACGACACCAAGTAGAATATCTGATATCTCCCTGTTGATAAAAGGGAGTCGAGACAGCATTATCCGAGATGGAATTCCCTTTTTTGAAGATGCTTGCAAAAATAAATCATAAGTTTTTATCTGGCTTCTAATATCATTAAATCTATCCCTGTCAGTCTCGGCTAACCCAATCTGATATTTTATGGATGCTATTTTTTCTATGAGAAATACTCTTTTTTCTTCTAGAGAAGCTATTTCCTTTTTTATTTCTTTTGATTTTTTTATCACAAGAATTCTTGGGTCAGCCTCATTATCAATAAGTCTCAGCTTCATAGACTCAAGCTTTTGCTGATCTTCTATCAGCTTTTCTCGAATCGATTGTACCCTTTCCTCTAGAGACTCTATAGTATTTCTTAGCCTATCAATGTCTACTTCGATCAGTGATTTTTTCAACATAAGTGCTTCATGCTTTTCTATCTTTTCGTTAGGCTTGGATTGCCTAATTATTTGTAAAGATTTTTTTGTCTTAGTGAGAATACTAATTGTATCTTTAACTAGTACAGACTGCGCTTTGATTCTTTTGCTGTCTTGGTGAGACGACTTGATAAACATGCAGGTAGGAAACTTGTCTCCGCAAGGAACCATTTTTAATTGACTTGCTGACTTGTCAAGACGCTTGAGTTCATTTTCTGACCTTTTCTTTTCGCCTTTGATTAAAATTATATCTTTTTCAATTTCAATAATAGCATCTTTTTCTGCTTTAAGGCTTTCAATAGAGACAGCATCACATATCTCTGATATCATTCTTGATTTTTCAAGATTTTCACCAATGCCAGTATTTCCATCGATAATTTCTAATTCTATCGACTTAATCTTTTTAGATAAATTTTCTACTATTTTCTTTTGATCTAAAATCTCCCCTTTTGTAACAATATCCCTGCTAGCACTAAAGTTTTTATCTAGTCTTAGACTATCTAGAATGTCTCTCTTTCCCTTAATTACAATCTCAATTTTGTCAAGATCTTTTTTATTTTCTATTTTCGTTACCTCAAGCTCACCTATCTTCTTACTCCAGTCAACTTGATTCATGGATTTTAAAATAGCACGAAGGTTTGAAGAGTCTTGCTTACAGAGATCGTTCATTTTATCAAAAATTTCTAAATCTAAGAACTTTGTTAATATTGTCTTTCTTGAAGAAGAACCCTCATTTATAAAATTATTCATGCCACCTTGTGAGGCTAATGATGTCATACTAAAATCCTCAGAAGCCCCAATCATTCTTCTAAGTATTTTCTCTGTTTCACGACGCTGCTCTCCTGTTAAGTTTTCAACTACTTCTCCTGCAGAGTTTATTTTTTGTAAAACTAAAGATGTTGAAGCATATACATCTCCCTTTCTAGTCGAGTGTTTTACAGTCCCTCTTTTAATTCTAAACAGTTCACCATTTAATGATATATCAATAGAAGCCTTGCAAGACCCCATTCTGCTATTTATAATATGCAAATTTTTAACTGGGCCGCGATCTGTAGTGTTAAAGAGGCAATACATTAAAGATCCAATAATTGATGATTTTCCTTTTGTATTTTTTCCAAAAATGCCGGTAATCCCGGGATTATTTTTAAAGTCTATAAAGTTATTCCCACCATAGGCAAACAAATTATCAAAATTTATTGTATTAATTTCCCAGCGAGAATTTCTCAAAATTTCTTCATTTTCTGAAGCTGAGGCGAGATATGACTCAACAAGGCGACTAATATCCTCGAGATCTTCATCTAAAAGTTTGCTATTTTCAAAAAAATTGTTAAAGAGCATAATTTGTGATTTTATGTCTCTTAGATTGAGTGCTTCAGAGTTATCTTCGAGTGCCATTTCATATGACTTAGGATCAAACTGCGTGTCCGATTTAAAGACTACCTCTGCTGCCTTCATATCAACTCTTAATCTTTCAGAGATTTGCTGCATGTCGGCTTGATTTATTGCATTTACAGACTTAATTCTAAATCTAGATCCAGCTGGGTGCTTCTTAGCTTCTCTGAAAGTATTTTTAACATTTTTACACCAGTCAATTGTTACAAATGGACATCCATGATAAATTTGGTGAAAACTTACATCAAAATCATTTTTACTTCGTATATCCCAAAATAAAAACCCTTTTCCTATATCCTCTCCGTAGTTTTGCTGAACACTACTACCACAGTAGGCGATAGTCTTGCTATTATTTAGAAATTGACACTTATGAATATCTCCAAGTAGGGCAAAATCATAGTCATCAAAAAAATCAACACTAATGCTATCTTCACCTTCTATCATCCAGCTTACGTCTGTCTCTGAGCCTATTACAGCCCCGTGAAATAAGGCTAAATTAATAGCTTCTGGGTCCGGATTTACAAGTGACCATGTTGATTGATCAAAGCAAGAAAAAATGCACCATTTGAATCCTGTTACACCCGTATCATAAACACCTGATTTCTTATAGAGGTGGATTTTAGGATTATCCAGAGCTGATACAATAGGCGTTATTGCATCCTGGCGGTCCTTATTGTTCATCAAGCCGTCATGATTTCCTAGAATGACATGCACAGGACATATTTCAGCCATCTTATTAAACCACTCGCTTAGGCAATCAATAAGCTCTGGCGATATTCCCTGTGTCTTATTGTGGACTATGTCGCCGCCCACATAAATAATATCTGGGTCTAGATCATAACAGGATTTATAAAAATCTTCAAAAGATTCACGATATTCTTTGTGACGTGACAGTCCTCGCCAGTGAATATCGGCAATATGTACTATTTTCATCAAACACACTAGTTGAGATGTAGATTAATTATTTCACATAAATTTGTAATGTACAACTATTCGTCATCGCCTAGAATGCTTATTCTCATATCACTATGCTTAATACCGTTTTCTTTGTACTCTAGCTTATTATTAATAGATTCTAACATCCTAGAAGTCTGGGCAATATTACTTTCCATCCAGTCGTCAATTCTTTCTCCTTCATCGAGCATATTAAAAATATTTATGGCATTTTTTACTATTCCGTATAGCTGAGGTTTTGCCATATAGGACGCATTTCTATGCCCTTCTCCATTCTTCTCGGGAGTTTGATTAGTGTGAGGTGATCCGCATTGTGGGCATGAGTCCATATCAGTAGAGCCTTTATTGTTTTCTGAATCCGGCTCACCGGGGGTATCAAAGTCAGGAAGTATTCCAGGCGCGTCAGCTTTCTTAAAAACAGCATCATCCTGAAGCATTGTTTTCATTTCTTTAAATATTAAATCTCTTAGTTCTTCTTTGTTCATTTTAAAGTACCTTCGTGTCTAGATTAATTATTATCGAAATAAAGAACCTGACCCTATTGAAGATATTCTAAACTTTAAATGCTGAGATCGTGTCCATGTTCTTGCTGCCTTGTGTAAAAGCGTGAACTTCTCTTTGGACATATCTCCTACATCTTTTTTATCATTGGTTTCTAAAACTCTAACATTGACATCATATCCGGATAGAAGACTGGCTATTTTCTGAGTCTCAGCCTTCATATCAGGATCTAGTGCAAGTAATACAGGTGTTCTATTTGTAGCTATTTTTTTAAATAGCCTGCTTGACTTTGAAAGTTTTGAACCTAGCAAGCAGGTTGCATTTTGATTAGATTTAAACAGATCAAAAGGACCTTCAACAAGAGTAAGCTCAGAGTTCCAGTTAATATTAATTTCATTAAAAATTATTTCAGATTTTTTATTTTTTGAATTAAGGTATTTCAGACTTTGAGAGTCATCTATAGATCTACACACAAAGTAGTTTGGCAAGCCTAGCTGGTCAAAAGAAGGGATTATAATCCTTCTTCTTAGCCTTCCTGTCTTAACAGCGCCAATCTTAAAATACCACATGTCTGAATTTGTCACACCGCGCTTTGAAAGATATGCTTTGCAAGCCCTAACATCTGGGTCAGTACTACTATCTGCTGCCAGTAAGATGAAACCTTCAGGAAGAATGACAGATTCTTTTTCAGCAAGAACCTCATTTTGTGAATTAGATTTTCTAACTCTAATATTGAAAGTATTTCTAAATTGACTTGCAAGTTCTTTTGAAACGTGATCTTTTAAAATAAAATAAAGATTTGAGCTTTTGATTCCGCACACCCAGCAATGGCAGCGCCAAGTGATAATATCTATCGAAAATTTCTTTTTTGTCTTTGCGTTTCCACTTTCACATGCCGGACATGTGACAGCTATATTAACACCATCTCTAGCAGGTGAAATATTTCCAAATGCAGATCTTAAAAATGATAGCTTCTGGCTTTGTGTTTCCAAAGTATCCTCTATAGGGATATTAACACATAAAAAGAAACTTTATAATTCAAGTGCTATGCCTGATTTTGCAATCACATAGGCATCTGCAATATCATAGCATGAAACATCAGGTCTTGTTAGACCTTTATTTTTACCAGATTTTAAAGTTTTTATAGGCCATACAAAATCAAGATCATATGATTTAATGTCAGACTGAACCCAGCTTAAAACCTGTTCTTTGGTATTAATTCCACATTTTGACTCACGCTCTACTTTTAAACCAACAGACTTCCGAGCTATGTTTACATTTATATGCTGAGGGTCAAAGCCAAAAATATCACTACAGACTAGTGAAGTCATTCCATTAAACCTAGCAAGTGTCATCAGAGTTTTTGCTGACGAAAAGCCTGGTCTAAAGGCTTGAAGGTTTTCCTCAATGTAGACACTTTGTATTTCCCAATCAGATGATAATAGCACTATTTTATTTCTAACTAGTCCTGCCTTTTCATATATGGTTTTACACTTTTTAAGATCTATAGCACCCGCTGCAACCATTCTCGAATCCTCGTCAAGAATGCTCCAGCCGGTGCAGCTTGTTGAGACATCTAACCCTAAAACTTTCATTATTTTTAAAAGTCCATCTTAAGTCTAATCAGCATACTATCTTTAACCTTCTTTTTAATTGGCTGAGCCAGATTTGTTCTCATTATAACATTTAAGTTTTCGTCATGTATATTAACACTATCAACATATACAAAATCAGTATTTTTGTCTGAGGCATTTATCGATGCAGATAGCATCTTATATTGTGGATTACTAGAAGAATTAAAGAGACCTTTATCAAGCTTAACATTGACAGTCTTGACATGTGTTACCTGCTCACCCTTAAAGCTTATCTCAAACTCGTCTTTTCCAAACAAGGTTAAAATAGGTGACTTAACAAGAGCAATTCCGTCTTGATAGAAAACGTTTCCAACATTATTCCACTCAGGATGAGGACCAGCAGAGTCACATCTATATAAGCCTCCTCTTCCATTGTCTCTAAGAGTTATCGATACATGGCCCGCTGAGCCGCTGAGGCTGTTGTCATGAATATACAAGGAGTTTTCTAATATCTTATTTCCGTAATATAGATTAGAGATATTAAAAATTGTGCTAAAGATAGAATCTCTTGTGTTTAAAGCAGATGGTACAAACAGGTAGTCTGAAGGGAACAGTGAGGCCCAGTCGGAGCTGTCATATTCGGATGCATGGTAGTTGAATGTGCTGATTGGATAAAAAATGCTGGCGCCATCTTCTCTGAAGGCCCCTCTAGGGTAGAACTCGGGGTCAGCGGGGGCAATCACGTCGAGCTGAGCGTTGTAGTACAAAGTATCCCAGTCAATCTGAAGGTTTGGGTCAATCTGCTCCGGAACAATAAGATTTTTAAGTGATATTATGCTAGGGTCGATCCCGCCGAATGAATTTGAAGCATAGACATAATTTTCAGTCACAAGGCCAAATGGCATGATCGTTTCCAAGATGCCGAGGGTGCCGCCGGCGAGTGCGGGATTGTAAGCATACTTGTTTGGAGATTTACCAATATCTACCAGTGGGCGGCGCCATCCGACAGTAGAGTCTTCGGTTGTACGTGATGTTCCACTGGCCATCACTATGTAGTTTGGCTTAAATCTGCCGTTATCATTTGGAAGAACAGACAGATTTCGCTTTGCAAGAGAGGGTGTCTCATACATTCTCTGGATGGCATACTTTCTATCGGTATACTCTGTTCCTTCAATGTCAGATGTCGTGTGTTGGGTACCGAGTGATGCTGTTAGTTTATAGAGTCTAGGATGTAGCATTCCGTAAATAGAATAAGCCGGCATAGAGTTGACTCTCCTCCCGCATATTGCCCCTACAAAGTTTTCAAGATTTATCTCTAGAGCTCCACATGATGCTGCAAGTATGTGATTAAACGGAGAGATAGGAAACCTTTTGTCAGAGATCCGGTAGTACGGGCCAATGTTCTGACGTCTTTGTTTGGTGGTGTTTCGAAACAAGCCCGTAATGTAAAACTTAATGTTATTGGGTCCCGTTCCATATTCATCGTTATAGCTAGGTACGGTCTTAAGCATATTTCCCTGGAGTTGCGGATTAAGTGATGTTTTCCCAAGATCAGCAACATCTTCATCTTTAAGATATACGTCTAAAATTTTAAATTCATGAATCTCAGCGTTTAGTGGGTGATCAAAGGAGAAATTCACCGGGTCGCCATCAGGAGATTCGTGATCGGCCGATCCAATACTAAATCGAGGCCATATACCTTGATCTTTATTTTCCTGAGTGTCATTTACAAACATTCGCATATGGCCCGAATCGCCAGGAGATACATCACAATAATTTCCAATAACAAGAGCGCCGGGCTGATCCTTTGTAAGGTAACTACTTCGATATTCATATGTAGACCTATAGTTTCCAGAGGGATACGCAAATTGTGTAATGTGATCATCAATTTGAATACTTCCAGTACGGTCATTAAGGTTCTGATCCCACTTAATTGTAACATGATGCCAGTTATTTCTAGCAAGTGTGTTATCATCACTAAGATAAATCAGGTTTCCGTATGGCCCGCTGGATTCTCTTACCCTTTTTCCATTTTTAATACTAGGATCTACTCTAGATGGTTGAACATCAGCGCTGTGTGAGAGCTGCAACATGATCCTGTACCCAGAAACTTCTCCATTTTGATCAACACCAGAGCCTGAGACTAGTGAGACAGCAAATGTCGAGGAGAGGTGGAGTATTGTGCCCGCTTTAAAACCGTGAGGATTTCCAGGATTACCCTTGCTTCTAGGTTCACCTCCGGTATATCTTGGGTTGATATAAAAATCAATAGTGAAAGGTCGATCATCAACAATCCTTGTATCCACATAAAAGTGTTGGAGGTGGGCGCTCCCCCATGGGTATATCATAGCACTATCTGAAGGGACTGTAGAAGCTGTGAAGAAATTTAAAGAGTGATAATTTGTAATTGCCATCTGACACATCTCGTAATGAGAAGCATAATGCGGCATCAAATTATTCTGAATCGCGCTAAACATAGTCGTTCTTGGACCAAAGCTATATGACGGTATGTGAGAAATTCTCTCTATGTTAAGCCTCTTAGAGTTTCTAACTGGGTTTGGTGCAGAATGGATACTTGACATATAGCTGTCTAGGAATGTCTCAATATTTAGGTGTCTTAGAGCATCGCTAGTTGTAGCATACACCCCGTCAGAATAGGGGATTGTTGCACTGGGATCATCGGGGTCGGTGATGGGGGTAGGGAATAAAGCTGAATATTCAGGTATTGATGCAGATGCATACTTGGCCATGGCATATGCATAGGTTGCACTTTTGATGGATTCGAGACCGCCATCTGCTGTCTCGTCATATGCTCGGGCTGCAGGTTCAGTATTGTAACTTAGAGATAGTTCACCAAACGTTCCTGGGTCAAAAAGATCTTTTATAACCTTGCTTGGCCTTGGCTTAAGGGCTGCTGACCCAGTTATACCATATTTGCCACTCACAGCTAGATGAGATGAGCTAATATATCTTGTCTCTGGGTGAAGAGTGAGTGAGAACGATTCCTTTCTCTCATCTAGTAACTTAATAATCGCCACAGGCGCTCCTTAGAAGTCGAGCCTAATTCTGATTGTCAAATCCTTCTCGTTATTCTTTTCAATTGGCCTAGACGTTTTAGCTACTGCTAAGAGACTATCATTAGCATCATACAACCCAATTGTAGTGATATACGAAAATGACCGCTGTGTAGACTCCATTCCAGCTTCTATAACTCTAATTCTATTTGATGAATCAACGTATGTTGGATTGGAAGAGTAGTTAAACTCATCTGCTGTAGCCCTGCAAAATATCAAAGAAGAATTGATATTTGTTAAGTTTTGATATGTCATTGATGTATTTGATCCAGAGCTGAATCTACAGCTTGCGATATGATCAACGATATCATCAATGCTAGCTGACACCATGAGATCGGGAATAAACTTAGCATTTGCATTACTTCCGTGTGTGACGTCAGATCCTAATAAGGCACGACCTGTTACGCCGTCAACAGCCTGGGTGGTGACAGCAGATATGCTACCAAAGCAGTGCTCTGACCCAGATATAATTTTTTCTAAATCAAAGACAAAAATACCAGACTGATAAAAGGCTAGACCAACTGACTCAGCAGTATTTGTAGAATTTATAATATCACCAACTGGGCCGCCAAATGCTTGTTTTTGTGAGCTAGCTGAGCCGGCATCAGTATATATTATAGATCCAGACTCAGATGTCTCTCTTAAGTTGTACTTGTTGACACTCGGTTGACCGGCATTCCCACCCTTTGCATGATGTGAGGCTGACCTATAAAACTTCATTGCAAATGATTCTCTCTTTATCTGATCTCTAGAAAAGAGTCTCTTAAATCCAATAAAAAGTGCCGTATCTATATTTTCAGCGCCTGTTGACTCACCTGAAAAAGGCGTAACAAATTGAGAATCAGCATCACCTAATAATAATTGTGCAAACTGTCTGTAATTTGAAATTTTCTCTCTCATCATTAGAGATGTAGACGGAAATAAAACTTTCCCTGATGAATCTATTCCTGTAGATGATCCTGTAACAACATGAGATCCAGAATATAATCCGACTGTCATATCAAATACAGCATTTGCTGTCTGGAGAGAGAAATCTTGATCATGAACTGTTTGAAAAAGAGATGATGTTACACCAGGCCCTATTCCACCAGTAACAAATACTTGGTATGATCTTCTCGTGCTTGATCCAGACACATCACTTTGAATTACGTCTACTAATTGATTTAAAACTGATTTTGTTGTTTTTAAATCGTTTGCTAGGTTTAACTGTTTAAAAGTACTCACTTAGTTTCCTTAAATTAACTTATTTGTGTTGTAAAATTGGTAAACGCTCCGGAGTTAACTCCGGAGACACCTATATTTCTTGTAACTGTGCTAGTCGTGCCAATTAATGAACTATAAGTAGTAAATATTCTATCACTTATAGACTTTGCTACTATTGTAAATGTAACTGATGATAAATTTTGACTTGTAATGGATGCATTGGCTGGGATAGTATATACAGCAACATTATTGGTATCAACTGAATCTGGTACCCTTCCTCTGATAGTTAAAAATAGATTATCTATTGTTACCCGATACGAAAAATCAGTTAAATCAGGATCAATGGTCACACCTTCAATCATGGCCTGACTTATTGTTATAGACTTCGATGTTACCCCACCACCGAGAGTAGTTCTTGTAAGTGAGACAACTTCTAAAGTCAGACCACTTGTTACTGTAACAGTTGGAAGAAGTGATAAAGCATCATTATTTATACTTCTTAGCCTGTATCTCTGGGCTAAGTTTCCAGATGTAGATGCCTCTAGAACAGGTGTGTTTTTTTCTATCTTTTCTTTTCCTACAGTTCTACCGAATGATTCAATTATGCCGTAGTCAACTTCCTCATCACTAAATGCAAACTTAGCTATTGAAAATCGACCGATACCGTCAGCTAGTAACTCTCTTCCTTTATCAGTGAGAACAGCATCAAGAATAATTCCGCTGGTTGATAAATCTAAAAATCCCATTTTACACTCCCTAGTATTACTAGTGTATATTATTTAACCTTACTAATGTATATATTTATTAATATAAAAAGTTTTGTAAAATTAACTATGAAGTAATTGATGTTCTCAACCTGGCCGTTGTAAACGGAATTGGCGGGATTGGTCCCGTTTGGTCATTAATATCAATCTCAAAAATTGCTGAATCTTGTAAGTCCAAATTAATAATCTGAAGTATATATTTTGGACCAATAAATCTTGTGGACACGGACGCCGTAGAATCCGTTAACGGTGATGATGTGTCGGTCGACCAGCCCGCGCCCTCGGATCTAAATGTTCTCTCGATATCCTTATATTCAGGATCAAAAAATAAGGTAATTTTTTTCTTTCCTGACGACTTCATAGTATCTATAAAAAGATCATTATTCAAATAAAGATTCGGGTAGGGCTTTGGTGCGCCCGGAGGTGATATCCTGTTTGTAACTACTGAATTTTTAAATGTATCAATATTAACTTCAATTTGTTCTGAATAGCAAGAGGTAAGACCTCTTGCATCAGATGCTGCCATTGCATAGATTGCGCGAGAACTCCTATTAAAATTTTCATCTACATAATATTTTAATGGGTGTCCAGTTACAGTTATTACGCTCACTGATGCTATCTCTAGAGGTATGACCTTTTCTGTTGAATTGTCAAAGTCATACTCAGCAATTAGCTCAAAGGGATCATTGATATTGTCTCTTCTTAATAGTTGATATCTTACAACATCTCGCTCGGGGTTTAGAGGCTCTTCCCAGTATATAACTAGATTGTTATTAGGTCTATCAAATTGAAAAGATAAATTCTGAGGTGGGCGAGGTGCAACAGTTTCCACGCAATTTACCTTTGTCAATACCCCGTTCGATGCACACATAGAAACTGATATGGCAGGCTCATCTGGGGTTAAGCCTGATGGGTCGACGGCTGTTACAGCATGGGTAGTCAGGTATACCACTCTAGTCTTGTACACATATGTAGCACCGTACTTTACATCAGGATCAAAAATATTATAATTTCCAACTGTATTTATAATAATTGGATCCATAACTTTTCGCTCCCAGCCCTCCTCAGTTGCTTGCATTTCATATTTTTCAATAAAAAGTCCAATAGGCTTAGCTGACTCATTATAATACTTCTCTACGCCATCTTCGCCGTAGTACGCTCGATCGGCATCTGCATCCACAAAATCAATACTTGGAATTATAATATCATAATCAGACGGGGATATAACAGATGGTCGACTTCCAGCTTTATATAGTCGCTGAATTTCTATTGCCTGGGTGGCAACACCTGCCAGCTCATCTTGATAAATACTCCCTCTATCTTCAATTGCCCCCAAGACAAGATTTTTAATAACTAGATTATTTAAAGATGATGTGAACTCAACAAATCGTACAGATCTTAGAGTATCGTCAGCTACATCAGCTCTCATATCAGTGTCTGCATATCCAACTGTAGTACCTAGAAGAGGCTGTGTGTTAGTAACAATATCTCTGACAGGATTTTGGCCTCCAGTTGCTAAAGCAAAAGGAGCCGCTAAAAACCCTGCAAGGGCATCAATTTTTGACTGAACTGTGGGCTGGTCTACTACATCAGTGATTATAGTCCCGACCCCGCTCAGTGAAGACTCGAGGGCATTATAAAATGACTTATCAACCTGATCATCCATCAAGCTTAGCTGGGTATATCTTCCTGAAGTCATGGCACCCTCATAGACCATATTGCTTAAATTTCTCTGTATGAAATCATCATTAACCTCGCTGTCGATATAATCGTCTATGTATGTGGCGTCCTGTGACTCAATATTGTAGGCATCTTCGCCAAATACACGAATCCTAAGTACAACTGATCTTGGATTATCGTCCTGATTCATCATAAACTCTATACTCTGATCTGTTGACATTATGTCTATAAATGTGTATTCACCTGATGTGGCAGTTCTCTCATCTGTAGTATAGTAGTTATAAAAAAATGTAGATGATAACTCATGAACTTCTGGTAGATCAACAATAACAGGCGGGACAGAAACATATGTAGACGTATCAAAGTTACCGTGGTCTGCTACCCAGGCGTCCATTTCTGGAGTGGAGGGAGAGGTTCTGCTACTTTCTGCTCCTGGCATGGCAATGGGATCGGTCGACATTTTTTATACTCCTGTAATTTTAAATATTATAGATTGTATTTATATTTGTAATTAATAAACTGTCTACTGGGTGTAATGCTAGCATTGGTCAGCAACTCTATGATCATAATTATTATAACTTTCATTACTAGACATGTTTGAGGCGCGGTAAGATATTCACAGTAACAAAATACTGATTAAAGCCATGCTGAACTCGAACCTGGTCTGAGCCTATAGATTCAAACTCTATGTCGTAGTCGGGAAGCTCATCGTGAAATTCACCTTCAATAACAGGACTTTCTTCCCAAAAGCCGGTATTAATAAACATACAAAATGTTCTCTCAAACATCTTTGGATAAATTATTCTATTTCTATATTTTTCTCCGCTAAATACTATTGACCTCTCAATCTCACCTCTAATCCTGTCAAAGTTTAGTGCATCTGTAACATTTCTAATTGAATATGACTCTGATAGCTCAGCTATGAATTCATCAAACTCAGCCTGCTTGTCGTCATCGGGACCATTAAAAAACACATTTCCCTCTAATATTGGAAATGTATCTTCAAAAACATCATAGCCCTGTGTTTGTCTAATATATTGCTTCAAATAGAAGTCATTTGCATGATTTTTGAAGATTGTCTTTGCTGATATTGACATAGTGCCATTTGTTGTTACAAGAGATTCTACCCAATCGGCGTCTTCATATGCCTTGCCATTGTAGATCGACACTAAACCATCAACAGGATCATATGTTCTAACAGCACAGGAATTTTTGGCATTCCTGTATGTTTCTGTACCTGTGTATGCACTAGTCAGAAAATCAGCGTGGTCTCTAGGGCCAGTGTGGCCGATGGTACTTGAGTGTGTTTTTCGGCCGCCAAATATAAACTTGCTTGTATCAAAAGTCATGAAGTATGGTTCATAAGTTATATCAGATAGCATATCTTTTCTCCATATTTTTATCTGAATCATATTAGATTCTAAATAATCATTATTGCCTGTCACATCGAAAGCTCTGAACCTGAGTTCATCAAGCATACCAGCTGTTATACCAACAGTTATTATAAATACCTTATCTGTGTCATCTTTTAATATGAGGTCTGTTGCCTTAGAAAATGATGCAAGTTGCATGCAGTCCTGTGTCATGGTAGCTTTTGACGCAGGGAGATATGGGTAGACTCTATTTTCCTGACCTATTGAATCTAGCAGAGCTCTCGATAACATCATCTGATCACGGGTTGTACCGAATATAGCAGTATTTTGAAAGTCTGGATCAGAAGTTATTGCTTCTAGAGCTTCGCCGTACTCTCGGTCTTCTATTGATATTTCATCGATATCTGTCTTTAGAGACTCAGCACGGGCTATGAGTCTCTTATTAGCAAGTATGGCTAAGGCCACCATTTGCCTGAATTCCTTGTCAGGAGCTTCAAATTCCCTTGTCTGCTCACGTAGTATTTCGATGGCAGTATTGGTTTGGGACCATATTCCCGGACACAGACCGTCGGTGACGGAGTAGCCTCCTTTGTCCCAGTCTTCGCCGGCGTGCACACTATATAATTCGATGATTTCTTCATCACCTCCGGGAGCCCCGACATCCGTTAATGACCAGTTACCCTGATATACACCAACAGCATTTCTAATGCTGCATAAATATCTTTTATTATAAAAAAATCTATACTTGATAGCGCCGGTGGCATATACATCGACGGGTGTGTGCATTGTGATTGATGACTTGGCCTTCATTGTTGACTTAATTCCACACACCCCAGCGCCTGAGCCACGCCGGGATCCTAAAATTTGGTCGGTAAGGGCAGCAACAAGATAAACTCTTGTATTCCCGTTTATTCTCCTTCCTATCGTCTTTACAGTTGATGATGTACACCCGTTGTCGGTGTGCTTAAGACCGTCTCCCCCTGTAGCATGACGAATAGACCTTTCAAACCTGCCAACTGTGTGAGCTGGTACTGTATGTATCAAAGGTTCCAAGTCTGCAGAGCCTGGTAGTCCGGTGGACCTAAATGGATTATATGATGCTGCATTGTACGCTTGATTACTACCACCAGAGGTGTCACGGCCAATATAGAAGTCTCTTTCCTGATTATAGCCTGTTCCACCAACATTAATTTGCCATTCGAGTGACCAGGACGATGACCAGTAGTCGTTGTCCTCTTCAGAGTCGTATCTATTTCCATATTCGTATGTTGTGGATTCAAGGCCGCTTGTGCTGCCTGGGGTGTCAGACCTCGAACCACCTGTTGTCATGGTGCTCACTGAGGAATTGAGGGATGCGTTGAAGGACCAGCCGAAAATATTTACGGCCATCTCAGAGAGCATTTCAGCCCAAAGTGTATCTGCCCAGGCAGTATATACCAATTTTGCGTTTCCGCCGCTGTCTGTGGTCTTGTACTTCCACGCGTATAGGGCCATATTTAAACCCAATAGAGCTCTGGCTACACGAGGTCTATTTTTGGACATAGCCTGGGCCATGTGGAACATTTGTGTTTCGTAGGTGTAATCCTCATCATCACGCCATGATTGTTGCATCTCCCTGCAGGCATCGTCTAGTGTTTCAACAAACCAGGCATGCATAGTGTATGCTCCTTGTCTTCTACTGGACGTGCCCCAGGCTTCGCCACCTATAAAGGGGCAGGCTGGTGTGGTGGAAGTGGTGGAGTCGTACCCTGAATCTGAGCCTCTCACCACCCGTGATTTTTTATATATTGACACTAATTTTTCATTATTGGTGTTGAGCTTGCTGATCAATGTGTCAATCCTGTCTTTTGCCTCATCTAGCTCTGCTGTGAGGATCTCGTCTGTGAAATAAGATCTTCCTGATCGCATTATATTCCCATTGCTTCCAGCAGGCATGTTTGAGAGATTGTCAGTGAATGTTCCAACAATAGTTGCTGTGCTCTCGGTATCTTTATCTTTGATATAAAGTCGACCAATCAAGGAAGAGTCGTCAGCGCGGTTGGCTCCAGTGGGGTAGAAGTTGTCGCTGCCGGGCACGCCTCTAATTTTTGTGGTTGCATCTTCTGCACCCGTGCCGACGGGATTGAAGCCTAGCATATTATTGGCGCCGATCTGGTACTCCTCAATAATACTCTCCCGTTCGCTGATGTAGCCCGTAAAACCTCCTGACTGCTCGGCCTTGACTGCCCTAATCAGATCAAGCGATGCCATATATAACAGACCCGCTGCCACTTCGTTTGTCGGATAGGAGAAATCATCACCGTCACTGGCATATTGACCTATTTCATTTTGCATATTTGTCGAATCTTCATGATATATATCCAGATCGCCGGCTAGCCTTGTCTGAATGATATTGAGGCCTGACGCCAATGTTCCGTCTCGGCCACCGCCTGTGGTGGAATCCGCCTCTTTCAGATCTTCGTAGACATCGGTGTCCACACCTGAGGACAGTCCGACGCCGACGCCGGCGCCGCCGATGGCTTGTATGTTCACAGTCATATCCTCTGTAGCCGTGGTTCTATCACCGCCTTGTGTCAGGTAGTCGTAGCGATCGGTGGCGTGGATATTAAGTGTGGGGTTGACTGGACCTAGTGTTGACTTCGCCTGGATTACCAGATCATCGGTGAACATACTGTTGTGCTGATACCTTCGATTTTGATTCCATAGACTTACTGCATTTGGTTGCGTGTCTGAACTATCAGGGGCGAGTTTGGCTGGGTACCTTTTATAAGCTGTAATAATTGAGCAATAGAGTTGTGCCATATATGTAGATTGCGATGAATTTATCTCCCAATTTTGCCCGCTGCCCACGTCCATTATTGTTTGGATGAACTCTTTAATGCTTTGGGCGCCGACGACGTGATTAGGATATTTCCAGAACATTAACCACTCCAGCGCCCGTTCATCCGGAGGTGATACATATAAATTTTCACTATCCCTGCTTAGCATATCTTCAAGCCGTTTGGCCTGGTTGACTGTCAGGGAATGGAAGCCCTGAAGCATTGCCATCGAGTCGAGGTCCATGCCTTCAATGAAAGTATTTACTGTTTCATATATATCTCCTAAATATTCAATAACAGCCTCTGCTTCACCGATTCGATCATCCCACTCCAGACCGGCGGCGCCGCCGAGGTATAGCTCAGCCGCCACGGGATCGTCGTCGCCATCGGCATCGTAGATTACTGAGCCGTAGATTGAGACAGAGCTAAGTTGAGATATCAAAGTCAGTGCTTCGTTATATCTTAGCTGCTTAAGCTGAGTCTGCATATCAAAAAGCTCACCTGCTGGTGAAAGCAAGTGATCACCATCTCGATCTATTATTGGATGTAAAAAATCAAAAATACCCAATATCTCTGGGCGTTGAGATGTCAATCCTCTCAAGTTTAATACTGCTTCTAGCGATTTATTATTATACGAAGATGTCGACGTTCCAGAATCATCATAATTGATTGAGTCGTCAGGATTTTCAACACTATCAGTACCTGTCGGATTTCCGCCTTCTGAAGGATTATCGTAATAGAACTTTCCCGGATCAAATTCCTTCTTTCCGAAAGGCTCTTGAATAACTACGCTTTGTGATGACCTTGCTGCGGGAACAGGCTGAACAGGTTGTTCTGTGTCGTCTGTACTGTAAAAATCAAGAGATTCTACCAGCGGGTTGTCAAGACCTCCTTTACCGGCAGTGTATGTTGTTTTCTGAGCTGTAACACCTTCGCCCTCAGTAACAATAATTTTAGTTCCCGGTATTAAATCAGGTTTGCCGGGTTGCACCTGTATTTGAATTCCGCCTGTTATTTTTGATGGTTGATCTGCCATTTTCTATCCGTTTCTTCTTATTCTACCCTGACTATTAGAATATTTTACTTTTTTCTGATCTCTATAAATTCTCTTTCCCAAAAAGCCGCTACAAATTTTAACCTTTTTTCCAATTTTTCCATCTATCATGACTGGAGTTGCATAATATTCTATTTTACCAATATAATCTTTGTTTAGGTAGTCAATAAATAATATACTCCCATAGCCCAATGCAACATTTGGATCACAAGGCCCTACATTTGAATATTTTCCTTGTCTAAGACACGTAATTGACAAGAAGTCTATATAGTTTTTATCTTGTCTGCCGTGTTGGGTAATTTCTAAAAGCGGGTATCCAGCCTTAGTCAAAGAAAATCTACCTGAAAAAGATAGAGAAAGTTTAATCTTTTCCTTATTAACAACAGCTATTGCATAATCTCCTGTAGGATATTTTTCAATATTATATTCTTGACTTTTTTTATCAATTGACTCTATGGTTCCTCTTGTTTGAGATATTTTTGAATAGTTTTTTGAAAGTTTTGTACTAGAAAATGTCATTTGCATTGTCTTAAGCCTCTCTGCAGCCAGAACATCATCTGCTAGTGTAATCTGGGATATTTCATTACTATTTGAAACTACAGCCTTTTTTAGCTTACTAATTGTCGAAGGCAAGATTAAAGATGCTGTATTTTTTACAACATTAAGATTCTTTAAGCCGTCTTGTAAGCTATCTGAAACTTCTCTTGGATTAAATAGATAAGCATCGACTCTATATCTATAGCTCCTATTAGCCCAAAGAGTGGTGTCAGTAAATTCTTTACTAAAGTATCCTAAAAACACAGACTCATCAGTTGAGAAGCAATATCTAGTAACAGAATAGATAACGCTGTCGCTTAAAGATGCTTTAAATGTTTCAATCTCCCCCTTGAATAAGTCATATAGCCCAGAATTTAAAATAGTTTGTAAAATTTTCGTAGTATTTGTTTGAAACGGTGTACCACTAATACTATAAGCCACAGTTTTTCTTTTGTAAGGACCTTCTAAACCGTTGTACATTCCGGAAAGCTCTGATTTGAGTAATGTAGATTGAACTGCTATGGTTTCTGACGGAGGTATAAATTTTTCAATTGCTGAAGCTGAATATATTTCATCGGCGCCGTGACGTCTCCTTATTTTTATTTTATATTCATATGTTTTTTCCAATTTAACATCGGCGTCAGTCACCTCTAGAACACCCGACTCGATAAAATACGCAGAATTTTGCTGAAAGCTATCCGGAAATAGATTTAAATTTTCTTGTAATTCTCTACTTTTTGAACTGTCAGTTGCGTAATTTATTGTTTTAAAAGCTTGCTCCTCGCCTACGATTCGCCTAAGTATTGTGGCGCCTATAATATCATAAGAAATATTTGATATAAATATCCTGATACCTTCTGTGACGCTTAGCGCATTTATGCTTAGTTTTGTGATGCTAAATGATTTACCAACCATAGCTGTACTTTTAAAATTTGCCAATACTCTTCCGTCTTTTAAAACAGGTGATACTCTAGCAATATGTACTGATGAATCTAGGTTAGCATTCGCCCTCAGCGTATAAGTATTGTTGTCAATAATAGTCCTTGAAAATTTTGTGTCTTGGAGCTTTGAAAAAGAATCAATGACTCGATGCGAAACAGCTATCTCTTGAATTCTAGAAGTGCTTTTTGAATTAGTATCAAGACTTTGACAGCTTATTACAATAGATCCCATTTTCGAAGCCATGGAGACATTAGGAATTTCTTCTGGAATATCAGATAATCTAATAGTACTTTTGTGATCTACATTTATATTTAATACCTGACCAATAAGCCCAGAATTTCTATCTCTGAGTATAATTTGAACTATGAAGTTGCTATCGTTTTTGATCTCAGAGGAGTTTATCTTAAAAGACAGCGGGATAGTTTGATATCTATTTGAAAGGCTAAAGATCTTGGCGGTATTCCTAGATCTTACACTAAGCGAAGTTATATCTGTAAGTTGATTTTGAGATTCACATTCCGATCTAAGCTTGTTTAGATCGGAATCAATATTAAGCACTCCAGTGTTTATATTTTTTTTCTGATTAACACCGTTCATGGCACCATCGTCGCCCATGATGCTAATCATGTTGTTGACTGGTACAAAAGCTGCACTAGGATCAACTCCTTTTGATATTAAGGATTGATAAGCAGATGCATAATTTTCTTGATTACCTAAAACTGACTTGTCAATAGTGGAAAGCTGAATTTGCGGAAGGTGACTTTCACTATCCGGATGGCGTTTTTTATTTTTAATATCTTTTTTTGCAATCATTATCTCAAAACGTCGGCCAAAAAGCTCGTAATCTGATAATTTTCTCTGTGCTCTAATTAAATTACTATTTACTCTATCTAGAATGGATATTTTTCCTTGCTTGATAGTTGCCTCTCTAATTTCATTATTAATTCTTTTAGCATTCTCTTTTTGACATGTGTAAATAGTTGTCATAAGTGATTGAGGATTGCCTTCATAATTTTGAAAAAAATCATATCTTGTATTTGGCATTTTTGAATATATTCTATAATCCAGGCTATCAATCCCTAGATTCATTGCTACCCTAAGGTCACAATCAAAGAAAACTGTATAGTGAAAAATATCTTCTTCAATACCGATATTTCTTGTTTCTTCTTTCGTTATATCAGTAATTATTGCATTCTGATTACTGTTGGGAGCATATGATATGTCATCTGATCGAGTGAGTGCTCCATATTGATGTATTACCCTGGGATGCGATTTCTTAAATACTCTCATTTTTTAATCAACCACTATGTCAAAAAGATTTCCATAGACAGGCATGCCAGAATTATTAAATAAAAGCTTGCCTGCAAAAAATATATCACGCTCTTTTTCCATGCTGAAATCACTAAATTGAATTGTATCAAGTTTCACTAGTATGCCAAGTTCAGGAACTACTTCAAACATCTGCATAACAATATTGTTAGTTGTCGAAGTTGTTTCAAAATTAATCTCAATTGATTCTCTACTTGTTCCTGGCCAAGTGTTGAGTTCGGTGTAGGTAGCCTCTAAACCACCGCCAATAAGATCGTCTTCAGCAGTTACTTTGTGACTATAATCAAGATGAGCCATGAGTTTATCAAAAGTCAGAGTGTCATAGTAATCTACTGAGTCGCTTTCGCCCAGGCGAGTTCGAATGTCAGTGTAGTTCCCTAGGTATCTATACCCGGTTCTGGTCAGGTCGATGGGGGTCGGGTTTAACAAAGAAATCGCTTCCAAAATAGGGTATGAATGTGAGCTGATAGCATTGAAGTCGAGGTCCATGGTTTTGGCGGTTATAGGGTCCGTGCTGCTCCGGCTGAGGTTGAAGCCTAAGGCTTCAAGGGCAACTTTATCGAGTAGAGGCACAGTCACGCCGTAGGTAAAACCGGTGATGAGCCCATACAGAGAAATAGCAACATGATCTTTTACTATGGGTGGTAAAAATTTAAAGTTTATTGAATCTGAAACTCTGTCATCAAAAAATAAAGTCTCCATACTATCTAGATCAACTATTGAATTTGATGAACCTTCAGCAAAAGGGTAATTATTATCTATCAGAAAATTGTAGCTATAGTCTGACAGCCTTGTTTTTAGTGATATAACCTCTGTGGCATCTCGTGTGCCTATAGTTTGCAAATCTTTAAAGTTTTCAATAGAAGATGTAATCATGGCGACGGCTTGAGATGCAAAACCTTCAATACCGACGGTTTTATATTTAGGCTCCCCAAGCTCCCCAACACCGAAAGCCTCAACAGTACCAACGCGTCCTTCCCAATAGTGGCCCTCATGTATTGGATAGCCCAAGAGTCTACCTGAATCATCGGTTTCAAATGTAATATAGTCTGTCATATTATCAGGTGAAGCTTCAAAATAAATTCTATCTGAAGCATCAACTGTGCCGCTGACTTCTGATTTTTCATAATAGGTGTGTCTATCTGATACAGTTGCAAATGCTGGGTTAAAGTTCCCCATAGCCAATTGGCGTCTTCCTTCACCCGTTATAACAGTATCAAGCACTCGAGACTTGTTATCTAGTATTCCCATGATAGACCCCTTGCCTGTATAATAATTATATCAAATAAAAAAAGAGATACCTTAGCTTTGACTATATTATTTATCATCATGTTCCCGGTCTTAGTGTTGATGTACCTCGGTACGTAGCAACTGGACTTACTCTATAGTAAATCCTAATATCGAAATCAGAATGTGATGCTTTATTAGAATGTCGTCCGATACCGACTGAGAGTGCTGCATCTGCTGTGGGTCTTGATGACATTGATCCACCCCAAGATGCTGCACCTTTTGTAGTCTGTTCTTTTTCTATTTCACCTGAACTATTGTATCCGTCTGTCCATACTCTATAGACAGGGTAGTCTGTACCATTCTCTGTTGTTGTTATTGATCCCCTGAGATAGACAAGATCAGCATCTGCACTTGATACATTAAAGCTACCTCCTCGACTAACTGTTCCAACTTTTGGCCCTGATGCATGATTCCAAATTACTATAGGGCCAAATAAACCTTGTGCACCCTTTACAGCAAAGTCTGTATTACCATCAGTCAGACATACTGCAAAAAAACAAGTATTATTGTCTGTTGTTCCGGGCGTCGATGTCCACTCCATAAATACGTCCACATTAAACTGCTCGTTAAGTTTATAGTTTGAGCCATCGGGCTTCTTAAGTGGAAAAGCAAAGCAAGCCGCGCTATTTGCTGTCGTGGTTGTTCCGCCGCCGAGCTTTGCAGATCCTGAGTTAATTCTTACTTCATTAACATCTCCTGTAACGGAGAATGACTCAAGAACAGGAGAGCCATAGTCATTTTGTCTAGTTGTCCTACTTCCTGTCGCTTCTGTGATTAGCAAGGGAAGCCACTCGCCTGAGTATCTTAAATTAAAACTGTCGCCTTCTTTAAATAGTGTTTTTCCATTAGCACTCATTATGACACCCCTATTACAAACCAATTACTACCATCAGTCATCAAAGTCATTGACCCAGATGCAACCATAATATTAGCAGATCCTGCTCCGTCTACTGTCTCGCTTCCGTTTGTTGCAATTGAAATATTATTTGAGTCGGCTTGACCTGCCACGTCTTTAAAAATATATTGCTTTCCTGCACCGGCTGAGGCGCATGCAGGCAAGGTCGCTGTAACAGCGCCGCTTGTCGTATTTATACCAAACATATACTCGGAAGTTCCAGCAGAAAAATCTGAAGATTTAGATTGATAGTCTCCAGAACCTCCTCCTCCCCCGCCGCCCGAAGAGGCAGCAATTGTAACTTGTCCATTTGAAGCCGAAGTGATTGTGACGTTAGCACCTGCAGCAAGATAAGAAGTGCCGTTAACAAGTCGTGTTAGAGATCCGCTTAAGCCTAAGGAAGCGCTGACAGCTCCGACAACAGAAAGCACATGCGTGGGTGAGCTGGTACCTATGCCAACTCTATCATTTGCTGCATCTGTCCTAATTAAGTTTGCCTCATTCTCACCCTTGACTTGCAAATCAATATCAAGGGCGCCGTGATTGATTGTCATCTTATCTGTGCTAGCTTCTTCTAATTTTATAAATGTTCTGCCGCCTGCTGCTATTTGAATCTCATCATCTGAAAATTGAATGTATGTGTCTGTGTCAGCTTCATGATAAATATATTCAGATGTATATAAATTTCCGCTTACTACTAGATCACCTCCAAACAGTGATGTTCCCTTTACGCTTGTATCTTTAGAACCAGTAGATCCGGATACAAAAAATACAGTATCAGTACCGTTTGCTTCGTTAGGAGAAACTGGTGCGCCTCCAGATAAAACTAAAACTTGACTATTTGCACCTATCAAAAGCTTGGTGTCTGCTATTATGTTAAGTGTACCATCAGCTGGAGAGTTTATATAGATACCACTATCTCTGAAGAATAGCTTGGAATCGCCTGTAGCAGTACCCACAGTGATATCTCCGTCTGTGCCGTTGTACGTAAGGTCTGCAGAACCTGCAAATGATCCTCCACCGTTGTATTGAAACTGGGCGCTGCTACCTCCCGGGCTTCCTGATCCACCAGCAGCTGTAATAGTTACCTGTCCGTTAGATTCAGAAGTAATTGTGACATTGGCACCGGCAACAAGATAGGATTCACCGTCTACAAGTCTCGTGAGAGAGCCTGAAAATCCCATTGATGAAGTTACAAATCCCGATGATTTAATGTCACCATTGAATATTGAAGGTCCATGAACTGTAAATGTGCTAGAGCCAGAAACAGTTAGAGAACCAGAAACACCCACACTACCAAATATCTGGGCACCTGGATGAAAATCTGTGTCTGTTATTCCTACCTGCAGCCTGTTTGGAAACACAATCTTTGTTATTTCTTTACCTTTGCGCGTTGTAATGACAATTCGCTCAGTTTTCCTCAGGTCATCTTTCTTTATATCAGCCAATTAGTCCACCCTAGGAAAGAAGTCCAAGTATATCACTTACACCAACCAAAGTTGCAACAGCGGTATCAGTAGTCATAGAGGACCGATCTCTGTCAAAATAAGGTCTAGATGATGTATGTTCGGTGCTCATATTTACAGAGTCAGTTGATTCCGGACTAACAGCTGTAACTCCGTCAAGAGACTTTACAAAATTAATTGTTATTGGTGATCTTTCTAGGTGAGATTTTTTTCCTTGCGAAAAGAATTTAGCATAGCTTCGCTGCTCTAGCATATCTCTAAACTGACCAAATCTATCACTTCTAAAAATAGCAAAAGTATTTTGAGGTCTAACATTCTTTATTCCATAAAGATAACACTGTGCACCAAGTCTGCTATGTTTAAATGATATATCAGCACCGGCTGGTGTGGCTCTTGAATCAACTTTAAACAAATATCCTTTTTGGAAAAGTATTGTGTCAACAAGAGTTTTTTGTGTAACTACAGATGCCCTTCTTTTTGCTGCTGTCCCAAGAAATATTTTATTACTGAAAATCTGATCTTTTGTCAATGCTAATGTGTAAATATCAGATAATTTTCTATCTGGGTTTCCATCATATGGAAAAGACATGCTCTCTGTAATATCTTGTAGAGATCCCGATAGTAATCTCATTCCTCGTGTTTTGGAAGTTGAGTCTGTGTCAAAAAACTCTACTGCGTGTGTTCTATCAGCTAGCTGTTTTATATCTGGCATGATAGAGTCGTAATATCTTTCTTTTCCACAAACATGAGGTACAAATGGCTGGGCTGATCTTACATGACTATTATTATCAAGAGCTGCAAGTTCTCTATCTAGTCTGAACGGGTCCATGGCGAGGATTCTATTTGAAGCTGCAAATGAAAATGCTGGTTTTAAATAAAGATTTATCCCATTTGTCCCATAGGTTCCGTCAATAGAAAACATTCCGTATGCACCTCTTAGAAAGTGATTTGCTACAGTTGGTGCGCCAGCTGCATAATGGCCATCAGATATTATTCTATTTCCTGCAATAACCCTGTCTGTGTAAGTTCCTGCTCTGTCTTTTTGTGTGTATATGTTAAATTGATCAGTAATTCTTTCTGAACCTATGCTTTCATGAACTGCTGGTGATGTAAGATTTTGATTAGATTCAAACATAATCTCATGATCTTCCTTAATAAGACTTCCGTATAGAACAAGAGATGCTCCGCCTGTTTGTATTCTCATAAGAGATCCTGACATGCAGCTAAAATCTTCAGATAGTCCCGCTGGTTTTCCAATATATAATCCGTCAGCACCTAGACTGGCTGATGTTGGCGGTAAAAATGCTGGATCTGATCCGGAGTTAGGGATCATAGAGATACCGGCATCTAATCCTAAAATAAGTCTATCACCGGGCATAATAAGATAAGGAGATTCAACAACTGTCTCAAGCGATCCTAGTGTAAGTTGTTTTCCATGTGGGACATTAGTGCCTACAGGATATGTCCATGGAAGTGCTTTTTGGGCTTGTGTTCTAATTCCGGAAAACTTTGCAAACGGGCGGTGGTCTTCGGGAACTTCATTTGATGTAAACTGAACAGGTGTTGCCGGTGAAGCTGATGGCTTGAAAGGTTGAAATGATGCTGCAAATGTGTTATTTTTACCCATTTGCCAGTAGGGAATATCGACATAGTTTGGGTATGCATAAGAATCAACAGACTGGAAATCAAAGTCGGCGGGATAGTAGATAGGCCCATAAGTAGAAGAAGGTACCGATGTACCTCCGTCCCAAACGTCAGATAGGACCACACTTCTTATCATAGAGTCAAAAGTAGTTGAATTAGGTGCCTCAGCAAAAAATGGAAATCTTGTGCCTCCCAAGAACTGACCGGATGGGACAGTAGGCTTCATATGAATAACCAGTGTTCCAGTAAACTGGTGAAGTGTATCTACATTATCAACTACAGTCGCATCCCAGTCATAGGAAAAAGTAGGATCATGAGGAAGCTTTTCTGAAACGCTTTCCTGAACTGATGATGTTACAAATGCCTTAGAGTTAAAGAATGTTGCACATCCTGACATGACAAGATATCTTTTTGACTCATTCACATCCACGGGACTGTCAGCTTTGTGTCTTGACGTATCAACTACTCTTGACTGTCTATATAGAAAAAATGTATAATTATCAATATCTCTGCATGCATTTGCTACCCTTGCAATCGCTGAGTTTTGCCCCTCAGGTACATGACCAAGAGCCATCTGGGCAGTAATAGGTATGGTAAGAACACCGGCTTCCAGTGCAAACGGTGCTGTGAGATAATCAGACATATTTATTGTTTGACTACTTGTCGCGTGATATTTGAAGTGATATGGGCCCTGGCCTGTTCGTGTTGGTGCACCTATCTTTTTGTATCCAAGCTCTTCAAGCTGGTCTGTAGAAGTGGCCAAATACCCAGTGTGATCTGACATTTTAAACTGATACATAGGAATATTAGCATGAGTTACATCAAAGTTCCCCTGATCAAATTCGGATCCAACAGTGCCTGCTGCACCTGAGATGTACATTCTATACCCTAGACTCGTACCATTGGCTGGGTGTGTTATTCCCATCTCTTCCCATCTGTTTAGATCATTATTGTAGTACATAAATCCAGAATTTCCAATCTGGGGACCGCTAAACTGTCCTGAATTTGCCTCAGATACACCACCGGCGTTATTATATCTGCTAACTAGTTTCTCTGATGTATTTGATACATCTAGCTTGATAATAAACTTATCCCTAAGTGGTGATTCAAATCCTGGGTAGACGTTTCTATTTGTGCCCGTAGCATAAAAAGGAACATCAATCATGTCAGCTAAATATATCCTGCTTTCGTCAAACGGCTCAACAGACATATCATAGTCTATAGATTTCATAAGACCCTGAGTCGATAAGAATCCAGATGCCGATATGGGGGCAGTAATATCTGGTAGCTCATTGTCGTGGGAGACAATCAGGCGCATATCGTGCTTATTGATTTCAGAGCTATCCAGCCCTATCGGATAATTTCCGTTTTCTTTTTGGTTGAATAGTATAGTTCTAGTGTCATCAAATTTAATATTTGAATTTCCCTTTGCACCTCCAGGTCTACCGACAGTTCTAATATTTGGAGGATATGAGCCTGTAGTATTGTCAGACTCTCTAATGACAAGCCTTGTTGATAAACCAACTATTCCAGTTTTTCTAGACATTATCTACTCAAGCCTCCAAATGCTATAGAGTCTGTACCTGTAGCCGTTCTAATTCCAGTTGACCCTTCCCCTACAGATATCGATGTATTAAATACAATTATAGAGCTTGACACTCTTTTTTGATAAATCCCTAGACCAGGTGTATCATTAAATGTGCTTTGCGTAAAAGTCTTAAGACTATTTTTAATAGAAGAATGAAGCTTTTCTGTATTGCATGGAGAGTATCTAGAGTTTCCAAAGTCAGATATTCCTTCAGATGCTATTTTTGTACTTTCGTTCTCCATAGAAATATTTGCTGCGTCAATAAACGGTGTAACGTACTCAGTTTCAAGAATAGAGTGATAATCAACATAGTGACTCCCTGCATTCTCAGGTATTATAATACTTGCACGCACAGTATGCACTATAAAGGGTGAATCAATACTCATTCCAGGAAGTGTACTTCTAATATTAAGAGGTTCTATAATACCATTCATCATACCAGGGTCAAGCCACGCTGGGCTTAATAAAACTTGTGGATACGCTGTAATTCCTGGATCGTCAATAAAAGCAACAGGATCATTTAGAGAATCAATATCATCAAAAGGTGCTAGAGTATCACCATTGACTATATCTTCTAAGATAATAGCATCTCCAAATGATGTTGTCTCAAGTGTGTGATCTATTTTGTCGTAGATGTATGCTGGCAAAGCTCTTGCACCAATAAAAGGTAAAACTCTTTTCCCTCTATCTATGGTATCTCTAATGCTAACACCTTGCCTAAACGGATCCACAGCTTTGGTTTTCATCCCGTCTGTGCTTGATACGCGGCGGCTTACTGATTTTCCAATATCAACATAGCTTCTATCTACAAAGGGTTTTATGCTCATTTTAATTACCTAATTTTACTATTTTTACCATGATTTTCCTTCAGCAGCAGCATAGTCATCAAGCACGTTTGTTGTACCGGGTGAGTCTACAGATCTTTCTTTTGCTAGCAAATATGAATCATCAAATAAGTATCTAAATCTATTTCGCTCTAAGGGATGAGACTGATAAACGAAGTCGATCCCTAGAAATTTTGTCTTTCTAGGTATCATTTGCTCTAATAGATAGCCAATTGAATTATTAAACCATCTATAAAGATCAAAAAACGCCTGATATTGTGGTTTTGATGTAAGTCTTCTAAAGTAAACCTTTCGCATCTGATCTAGATCGGGATATACTTCATCAAACATTAGAGCTGGATCTCCTAACCCATCATCAAAGAAAGAGAGATCAGAAAAAAGAGTCATTATATCATCCTCTAGGGCTTTTACAGCGGAAAACTCAATTGCAAATCTTGTATCATCATCGGGAATCTCGCTTCTCTCAACCTCATATACAGGTGATGTTGTAGCATAATCACTCTGGGCTATTAGATCGAAAGATTGATAGCCTCTAACTCTAACCTTCTCATCTGACTGTGCAATATCAAATGCTGGTGATAATCTATTATAGAAAGTGTCTATTTTAAATATTACAGAGCTAGTTAGGAGGGCTGTCTGATATCTGGCATCCCCTATTTCTTGAGTAAGATTAGTTATCATCAGGTGACCCGAAGAGTCTGTTGCTGTCAAGGGTTGATCCATCTGAAGGTCTAGGCGAAGCCTCTCAAATGTTCCTGACATCTGTGACTCATATCCGTAGTTTATAATTGGATCTTTCGAGCCTATTGAATCAGGATCATGAACATGAGACTTCCACTCTTTGTCACGAAGACCCTTTGACCAAAATCTAATCTTGGAAACCTGACCGTTAAAGTCAGTAGAGAGAGCCTTTAGCTTATCCCCTACACCGAAACCGTCTCGTGACTCAAGCTTGGGATCTGTAAGCATGCGATCAGCTGGCTTGAGACTCTGAGATCCAATTACTATAAAAGATCCCGACTGGTCGCCTGCAGCGAAGTAAGTCTCTTGAATGTTTCGATATGGCGGGCTGGCGGTCCTGCTGGGACTGTCTTGAAGATATGTAGAAGTAACAAATAGCTCTGAAATTTTTCCATCTGAGTATCTTGCACACCTAAGAAAGTAAGAAGATGAATTACTAGTCGATATCCGCGGAGCTGAGTAGCTTTGTGAATTTGAAGTAACTACATCATCTGACCTAAATCTTCCTACTGATACATACCAGGGATCTCCATTGAATATATTAGCTCCTGTCAATGTTAAATTTAGACCCTTAGCTAGATCTGACCCGGTTACCCATGGCCTACACATAAGAGTTATTGAATTATCGACAAAGATTGACCCCGAAGTAAGAACTAAATTCATCCAGACATGGTGGCGGTCAGGACGACCTGAACCGTCCCCGGAAGAGGCTGTAACGGCAAGTCGCATGAGGCTTTGTGTTACCGGATAGTTAAACTTTACCTCATTTTTCTCTGGAAATCTATAGATTCCCTCATACGTCCAAGATCCTGATGTGAAAAATGCGTCTCTTCGGAAATCTGACTCTCCATTTCTCATACCTGAACCTATGTGACTAAATACTGGATCTGAAGCTTTTGGAAAGCTATGCTTGGGTGCTCTTCTAGCTCCGCTTAGGTGAGATGTTATTAGATACGGAGACATCTCAGAGAAGCCCGGATCTGTAACAGTATGCGGACCGTTGCTACCTGAGAATGTAAGATATGGCAGCTTCTTTATAGTTGAGTATCTTCTACTGGAAAGTGACTTTCGTGTTGGACCTCCAAACTCTCTAATATTCATTAGTCTGTCTGGATTGATTCCAAAAGATCTTATTACAGACTTTATTCCATTTACTGTCCCTTTGCTTCTCATAAAGAAAGGAAGGTTTATTAAAAATCTCTTCCAGAGCTCATTCTGGACATCTCTTAGTGATTTAGCTGCAAAAGAATGCTCAGCTCCAATATTCTCACCATCAATAAACTCTAGAATATTAGAAGGTGAAAATAAAGTTGGCATCTCTATTCCGTAGTATCTGGCTACCAATGGTAAGAACTGGCTAGCTACTATTTCATCATCCTCATAGTCTACATGTAAAATATTTGAAATGTGATCTAGGAACACCTTTATATCATCAAAAAACTTTGCATAGATCATTAGGAATGCTGTAAAGTATTGAGATGATCCTAGCTTAGCTGACCCAGGTATCGATTGCCCGGCTATCTGGTCAAATAGGCCACCCTGCAGTGATGAAAGTCCTTGGTTAGCCTGACCATCGGAAAACAAGTGCGGAGGAAATAGCCTTGTGATAAGATTTGGGTTGATATCATCGTAACTAGATGCTGATGTTAAAAGATCAACATTTAATGTTATCACCTTATGATTATCAGGAAATAATATCGGATTTATGGCCAGATTTTCTGAAACTATTGGAGAAAGAATTGAGCCTGTTAATCGTAAATCATCTGAAACTGAGTTATCAAAATTCGATATGATAGAGTGGAGAGAGTTTCCTGATGAGTCTAAGACTACATTTCTAGGCTCATAGCTTCCTGTAGGCTCATTAAATTTAAAGTAAATACGAAGATCACCATTTTCTGGATATATTGACTTATAGCCCTTATCCTTTTGCTTTTCAATCGATCTAGTTTCGTGAAAGATTCTAACTTCATCTAATGATCCTGAAAATGTCTCTTTTGGTATAAAGCTGGTAACTGAGGTTGGGAAGTCACCGGTCTTCACCAAGTCACCGCGAATGCCTCCTTTAACTTTAACAGTTGATCCCGATCCTATTATAAAGTCGGCTCGATTCATTCCCAGGTCTTTAAATTCATTCCCGGCTGACGATGATGCAATTTCAGCCTGATTAAAAAATATCTTGACATTGGAAACATTGTTCCTATCATACTCATTGACAACATGAACAAAAGAGCCTTTTGAAATAGAAGCAGAAACAAATATATTTTGGCTTCCTGAGTATACATTAAATATCATGTCACATTCTTCAGTTGAATTAGATGCACTTAATGCTACTGTTACTGAAAGATTATCTGCTGACTGCTTTTGAAATACAATCTGGTTATCGTTAGCTTGAGACTCTACAAGTATGTGATACTCAAAGGAAAATGGCTTTGTATAAAAATCAATAACTGCTTCACCATCTTGCCTAGACGAGAAGTCAGGAAATAGAAATCCGGCAGAATCTTTGACAGAGATATACGTTCCCTGCTCTGGCTTTCCTGGAGGCTTTTTATATCCAGAAAATCTTAAATATCCAACTGATTTTGGAAACCTATCAAAGACATGCTTTTCAAATCCTGTAAGAGAATCCATAAAAGCTTCTGTCTGTCTTTGTGTTCCGTCAAACGGAAATTCATTAATTATCTTGTCAAAAGCAACATTTACTTTTGACTGAGCAGATTCAAAAAATGTATGATTTTCAAACTTAGACCAGTCGATTGGCACCTGCTGTGTCGATTTTAAACCCTGACCCGGCGAGTCATATCTAAAAGAAGCTGTACTGTCAAAGTTAGTAAACACTAGATCTTTAAGTGATGAGCGGTCATTTTGAGTCTCTGAATAGATATTAGGGCCAGGTTTTTGAAATAGCAGTGGCCTTAGAGATATTTTTTCTTCTTCTGACATTTTTTCCTATTATTCAATCTTAAATTTAGCTGCAACATCAGTAAATAATTGATCAACTGAAGCTTCTTTTATTTTAAAATCAATTGTATAAACCCTGCCTGGAGATAAAGAATCCATATAGAAATCAAAGTACATACCTCCGCTATCTGTCGAGCAAAGCGTAGAATTATCTGATGTTCCAAACGGAATAACAACTTCATTAGATATTGTGTCTCTAACCCTGTAGTACATTTGTGTATATATTTGACTAACAGTTTCAATTGGAACCTTAGTGGCAACTATTTCTCTATCTACATTTTCTACAAAAACTCTAAATCTAACCTTCTCATCTTTTTGATAAACCGGCCTCAGGTTTGTTACGTGAACAAGAAGCCTGCTAGGCTTATTGTTAAAAGATGTCTTAGGCAGCATATTGACCAAAAGAGTGCTACTAAGATAGGTAACTGTTTCGTCTAGTGAAGACCAGATTGCTGAAAAGCTTGCACTGCTAGCATTTTTAATATGACTTCTTAGCGTCTCACTGGCAAACTGACTAATTGCAAATGTAGCAGAATAAACACCTGTCATATAATTGTCACCTGTTTTATGCTGAGATCCTGTTATTGTCTTTGTAAAGAAAGTGCTCCTATCAACTGAACCAGATATTATTCTTAAGTGAAGACAGCTGGCTCCAGTTATTGACGTAGCGGCTGATCCTGATTTTATATTTGCTAGCTCATGTCTTTCGAAACTATTTAAAAATAAGCTTCCTGAAAGGTTAAAGAAAAAAGATGCTCCGTGATCCTGAATTGCATCGTTATATTTTACCAAAAGTCGCGGCTTTTTTGTATAGTTTGACGTATTTCTCGATGCAAACCTTTTAACAAATCTCGTCTTTGTATCTGTCTCGTCTGATCCTGAGAATGATATTCTAAATCCACAATCGGGTATCTGACTTGATAACACACCAGATATAATGCTAGTTACATCAACACTCAAGTCCTCTGTCCCAGCAGAAAACTTTTGACTTTTAATCATGTTGACAACGCCTGCTCCTAAAGATCCAGATGATATTATGTCAAGGTTAGAAGAGCCTAATAGGCCCTGTTTATTAGCTCCCTCACTTGTCCACAAGCTAGGCGAGCCATCTACTGTAGACGCTGTTAAAAAGTTTGATGTATCTAGGTCAGAAAAATTTATAACGTCTCTTCCAATACCTTCATCAAAGGATTTTGAAAGTGGAAATACAGCAACATTAAAATTACTCGGAAGAGTTTGGCCGCCATAGACATCGCTTAAATTTAAACTTACAGAAAAACTAGTGTGAGAAATATCCAGGAATGAAGATGTTAAATCTCTAATAGGTTTAAGGTCAAACTTTACTAATATTCTAGATAGCTCATTAACAGAAGATGTTATCCGTGTAGAAGCAGAGACAAAAGTTGATTCGTCATAAAGCTTAAATAGGTCCAAAGTAGATGCGTGGCCTGTGTTGGAATCTGTGGCTCTAAATTTGTTTGCTATAATTTTATTTGTAATATATGTGTCTTTGCTTGCTGTTAATATTCTATACATTTGACTACCTTGCATAACCTGTGATATCATCACCTGGGTATTTTATTTCAAATATTGAACTTGAATCAGCAATGATTACTCCTCGATGAGTATTGGCGTCTATTGCAAGACTGTTCACACTGTACTCTCTACCATTATATTCTAGCGTCCTGTTAGTTATATTTATATCAACTAATGATACGACGCCACTGGTGTTAATTATTATATTTATAACATCTGTAATAAAAATAGGTTGACCAATTTGAAAATTTTCTATTTTAAAATATTGTCTTAGGTTTTTGTTGACTGCCTGTATTACAGTTCTAATATTCGAAGTCCCTTCAGAAGTTATCCCATAGTTAATTGCTATATTTATTACCTTTGCAGAAACTATGTCAATTGCGTCAGATATTAATCGATATTCATTTAAATATTTTCTTAAATTTTCTTTGAGACTGTCAGGTGATATTATTAATTTTCCAAATCTGTCTCTGCTTAATATTGAAATAACTGATGTCAGCGGGTTGTCTTCGTTTTCACTAATTCCTAGCCTGTAAACTCTGCCAAATTTTGACGGCATAGTATAAATCCTTGCAATTAGATCTTGTTTTGTTACTATTCTATTTTGAGAATTTTTAAATGATCTGGCGATACCCCTCAGCTCATCTAGTGTTGGTGCAACTTCTCCGCCGCTAGCATCATTAATATTGTTTGCCTCTATAGAGCCTCTTATTGTTGCTATATCTCCTGCCCTAGTTGTTTCTTGAAATTTTGCTACTAGAACACCTACAGTCCTGATAGATCCCGCAGATACATTGTGAGAAATTCCGCCGCCGGACCTGTATTTTATTTTAATAACAGTGTCTTTTGGAGAAATACCCAGGGTAGAAGTTAGTAATAACTTATTTGGGTCTATTGCAAAAGAAGTAACTGTTGTACGCTTACCGTAGACAGGAATTGATAATTCTGCAGGATCTGGCATGATATCATCATCTGTGGATTTTGCAGATCCGCCGCCAAATCTTACTGTAGTCTTTTTTGTAATCTGAGATGCATTTGATATAAACCTATATGGCGCAGGAATTAGTTCAATATTTTCAGGAACATCTAAGCTATCAGCAGAGGTATTTATAACTCTTTTATATACTGTATCCTGCGTTAGTGATTCAACTTCATAATATTCATTACCCTCTCTATCTCTAACTGAAATTATTTCAGAAACATTGGGTGAAGATAGTGTGAGTGTTCTAAAAGGTTTAAGAGAATTAGGAATATTAAAAGCTTCTGTTGTTTCAACTGCTGATATACATATACCAGATCTCTTTACAGAGTAGAATTGAGGTGTACCGGAAGCAGATGATTGCATAACCACAAAGGTTGCAATAAGTTCGCCTAGTTCATTCCTTTCAGAAAAATCAATATCATCAATAAGGCTAAAACTGATACCTGAGCTAGATTGTGCTATAGTTCCTATTTGAACAACTGGTAAAAGTGTGCTATCGGGTTCATTGGTATTTGATGTTGATGCGGCAATTTTAAAATAAAAGTCAACTTCTACTGTAGCTGGTGATGCCCCTGTTATTTTAACCCCTGCTGATCTTATCATTCTTTCAACATTTTTAGGTTCAATTGCAGTTTGAAGATCTAACTCTTTAAACTGATGATCTAGATAATACGACATTGTATCACCAACGTGTGCTGCCATTTCGACAAACATACCAGCAAAACCTGTTGGCGAAAAATCTGACACTTTATCGGGAAAAAAAGCACGCCCATAATCTACAAGCTGGGCTCTAAATGATTCAAAATCTCTATTGAGATATGATCTCTGATTTCTTCGTATACTTTTTAAAGAATCTTTTTTATTATTTGACATTATAAATGCTTACCTTTTATTATACTAAATTACAAATATTGAAACTTGAAGTAGTCTACCTATAACATTTAGCTGGGGTATATTATATTTTACCCTAATTTTTACTTCTCTTATTCCGCTATTTCCTGCTAGATCGGATTCAACCACTCCAATTGTAGAAGAAAACTCATCCGGCTCTACAACTGGAAGATAATTTCTCACAGCAGCTTTAATCCTAGCTACTGCTGCAATGTCAAAATCTTCCTGACTATTGTACTCTGTTGCCAAGGGTAAAAGATTGGCACCGTAAAAAAAACTACCAAGACGCTCACCGTGATTTGTTGAGACTAAATCTCTAAAATTTGAACCTATTTGATCTTCTGGTGAAAAATTCATCTCAAATATACCTGATCTTCCAGACCCGGGTGTTAGCGGCATTTTGACACCGATCGGATTTGATTCTATATTTGCAACTAGCTGTTCACTATCAGACTGTATACCTGAGCTTTTAAATTTAAAACTAGACATAATATTATCCCTTATACATTAATTATGCTATTAATAAAAAATTACAATCAAACATAGGTCAAAAATATTTATAAGTCCATTTTTTTATCGGACATGACTTTATTTTTGAAAATATCAACCCAGGAAATACACAATTACATCTTTCACAAAAATGCAGCCTTATCTTTAAGCCGCCCCTATTTTTTAAATACACACATTTGTTACAAATAAACAATCTAATCATTTCTACTTAAGTGTGATATGTTAAATTGAAATAGTCAAGTGTCAGTCTGATCAGTGTTAATCGGGCCCCACTTTCCAATTGGACACTTTTTCCTATGTGCAAATACAAAGTAAGGAAATATACACTTACATTGATTACAAATCTTGATCGCCTTTTCAATATTAATAGCTTTTATTTTCTTTTCTTTTAAATCATTACAAGATAAGCACTTTTCAATTCTATCTAAGAAAGCCTTCTCCATTTCGGGAGTATCACTTTTTTTATTGAGTAGCTTGCTTAATTGATTCAATAAGCTATCTGAGATGTCTCTTAGGGATACAAGCATTTCTTTAAGGCTAGGGCATGAAGCCTTCAACAATTTCCACAAGGCAGCTTGCTAAAGCAACAGAAGCTTCTGCAGTCAAAGGCGGGACGGGCAACTTTTCTGCTATAAATGCTGGTATATCAGTCGGAATTGTCGGCATCGGAATGGATGGGTCGATGGCCTTCAATGCAAGTTCCAGAGGAGGCATTGTAATTGCCACCATGCCGAGAAGTAGCTCAATAATCGGAGCAAAGTCTGGTAGAGTGACATCTACACCGACTTCTGGTAAATCAAAAGTAAAATCTGATTCTAGCACAATATCAAACTCAAAGCCTAGTTCGGGTAATAATACTGCTAGCATCATGTTTGGAAGTATAACAGGAATTTTAGGGATTTGAGTCACCAGGTCTGCTGCTAGCTCAGGTGTGGGAATAATTGCCGTAAAAGCAGCTAATAGTGCAGGTATCGCTCCAAGCGTGCAAGAATCTGGTTCTTCTTCTGGCATCTGTCTTACTCCGTGTGAACGACATCACTAAGGGATAATAGCGATTCACTTTTAAAAGTAGTACATGCTTGAGTGATGGCAGCAGCAGTCGTTAAGTCTGATGTGAGATTTCCACACTTCGCACCTGTACCGAGACTCAAGCTCATGGCATCTGCAAAATTATTAATCGCTGTAATAAGGTCATCTCCCTTTACAACATGTTGATGCTCATCAGTCAGGTCACTAGTATGCTCTGTATCAGAAGATCCTAAAAAAACACGAGAGCCGACAAGGGCTGCATCACCACTTGCTAGAAGTGTCAGTTGGGTATTACCTGTTTCGGACTTTGCCCTAACACTTCCTCTACCGATAAGCCGAACCTCGTCTGATTTTGCAACTATGTACGGAGCATCTGCAACCGATGATGCATAGGTAAAAGATAATCCAAAACTCTCATCACAACTGGCATTCATAGAAACATAAACTCTAGAAAGATCATTTATAAAATCAGGCTTACCCTCAAGCGGGTTGCTTGCCAAACTACTAAGCTCAGGAACTTTTACAATTTCATCATATCCGCGTGAATTTGGATTAGAGGCTATAGCTGATGTTTCTTCTGTCTGACCTAATCCTGTAACAATATCAATTGTGCCAGTGTCAGCTAACGGAGGTGAGTCTATCATACCCATTTTTTGACCTATTAATATAGAGGCATTATTTGAACCTTGTAGCAAAAGATCACCAGCTCTCTTGCTTATCCTTGGAATAGGCTCACCAATAAAATTGTCTAGATAGGAAGTTGAAGAATCCACTATCGCGTTATATCTCTCAGGGTCAGAGAACGTATTATTTTTTTGGGACGGGCCGCCAGTTGGAAATGATAATGCCTCGTCCAATGTTATATTTGTTATGCCTGTCTGTGCTGCCATTGGGCTATCAGCAGTAGAATTTTTACTTACATAAAGTGCTTCTCTATCTGCGTGTGTGTAATTTATATCGTCAATATTTTCACTAGTGACTATTCTTGTTATCCAGTATCCCTTTCCAGATTTTGTTCTCTTTACAGAATCATAAATTACCCATATTTTCTCACCTGGCTTCACTGGTAAAGAAAGGTGGCCAGAAAAAAATGGATAAAATATCTCAAGCTTGGGCGACCAGCCTTCTCGATCAGAGACTATTGTTGCTATAATAGAGTTTCTAGGCATTTTATTAACAAGTGTTGTGTTTATCACTTTGTTTTTTCCAGCCATAAGTGATTCCCTAAGCGTCACTTCAGGATCATTAGCTGGATTTTTCTCAAGATCAATAGCAGGATTTACAATAACATCATTAACGACAGCTTCGTATAGAATTCGCTGTCTATCAGGAATATTTTGTGTTGAGCCTCCACCAATTTTTCCCATTTTTAACTACCCTGTGCTACTTATCTGGCTGTATATATCATTTATATCAACAGGTTTGGCCTCTTCCTTAGATATGATCTCAGCCAATCTTAGAATTTGATCATTTGACTTAGACATTCTCTCAAGATACTTTGATAATATTGTGCCATGAGTAGCATGATTTGCAACATTCCCTCTTGTCTCCATTAATAGATCGGTAAATAGTATCCCAGCACTCTCTCTATCATTTAAAGCATTTTCATATATTTCTTTCCACAACATCTTCTTTTTGTCTTCTGTGTTATGAAGAGAATCCAAGAGATCAGAAAATTTTTCAACTTTTTTCTCTTTTTTCTTTACTGTATCTATAAATTTTTCTACATTTGACATTTTTTCACCCAAAAAATAAGCTATTTCCGCTGCCCGGTTTTGATATTTCCCTGTAATGTTTTCTAATTGAAGACATTGCAACTGAGAGTTGCTTCGGCGTCAGGCTAGATATCTCTCTAAGATATATAAATATTGCCCTCTTATTTAGAAGATCAATATCATCAATTTTTTCAAAAAGTGCTATAATTGCTTCTATGCACCTTGTTTCCTTTCCGGGTTTTACCTTAGATTTAATTTCAGAAAGAACTCTTTGAAGCTCTTCGTTTGACTCTTTAATCATTATTTTATGATCTTGAGTTGGCCCAATGATAAATGCGCTGTGATTAATTACTTCTGGATTGCCAAACTCTTCTGATGAATCGATACTAATATGCCGTCGCCTATTTTGAGCTGCTTTTTTACTTTGAATTATAAGCCAATTCTTAGCAACGACATTAAAATAAGAAAAAGCTTTTGTGCCTCTGTCAGGATCAAACTTGTGTATTGTTTCATATAGAAATGTTACACAGTCATTTTTTAAAGATTCAAATTTCTGGGGTGTTCTTGCAAAACCGTGTATAAAAATAAGATTTTCTGCCAATTTATCAAATGCTGGGAGTATTTTATCCATATAGATCCCATGTTTATCTTTTTCCAGTTCAGTATTCTGATATTCTTGGATTGCCTTGTGTTCTTCAATTCCGAAATATTTTTTCTTCTTTGATCTCTTTCTTACTACCTTTTTACGCAATATCATCTTAATATACCTACTTTGATATTTTCGCATAATTTAGGATATCTTTTCTTTATAAATTTTATCTTATGCATCATTATCTATTTCTGTTAAAAGTTCTGCTATGCCTAGAATAGAGCGTCTTGCACGCTGTATTTCTGACATAACTTGCCTTACTTCAATTGAGTCAAAAAAAACCGGTATCTCAACTATCTCACTTATTTTAGAGTAATTTCCATCAAGTACATCAAGTGATTTTTCAACAGCATCCTGAACACCTAGTATCAAGATACCAAATTTATAATTATACCTGATTGAAAATATTAAAATTAAAAAAAGTATAGCGTTTGCACACAATGATGCATATAAAAAATGTTCATGCATTCTCTATTATCTCCTTAAATACGCTTTCATATTTTTTCATGATTGCATTTTTGCTATATTCTTCTCTAATTTTTACACCAAGATCATTTGCCCATTGTTTTGGAATTGCGTGCTTTTGTCTAAATTTTTTAATTTTTTTCTTAAAGTCAATCTCACTAGGATTTGCCCAGCGAGTTTCATTGACAAAAATTCTTCCATCAATTTTCATCTCTGGAACATCGACAAGATTATAGTCAATTCCGACATATTTTCCTAAAGCTAAAAATTCTGTATGAGCAGACCACGATGTAGTTATAACAGGTAAATTTGATGCTGCCGCTTCAAGTATAGGCAACCCGAAACCCTCGCCTCGGGTTAGGCTAATTAGTGCCTTTGTAGATTTATGCTTATAGAGAGAAGCTATTTCAGATGGGTTTAAGTTACCGTGTAAAAGATTGACTCTTGGAAATTGTCCTGTTCTAACTTCATTTAAAAGTGATCCTATAAGCTTTCTAGTTATTCCTCTATCAATTCTTGTTCCCCTTCCGTGGTTTGTTTTAATAATCAGGCCCACTGAAGGATCATCCTGAAAAGTCTCACAGAACCACTTTATAGTATAAAATAAATTTTTTCTGTCTGTCTCAGGATGATTTCCTGTGATTTGTGATACTATTAGGAAATTAAATTCTGTTTCAAACTCTTTATTTAAAATAGTTTCGTTAAAATCTGATGATTCAATCTGTGTATGATACCACTCGGGAACTACATAGGTTGGGCAAGTTAAGGTGCCTGATCTTCTCAGACTAAGTTCTGCATGTCTAGAGGGTACAATGACTGCGTCCATCTTGTTGCAAGCTTCAACCCATTCTGGATTACACTTGTCAGTTTCAATTACAGCACTCACACCAACATTTATGTCAGCTAGTGACGGATCCCACTCATCCGGAAGTTGAACCTGAACTGATAGCTTGGAAACCTCTGGAGCTGGATTTGATGTAGCCATAATTCTACCGACTTGACCAGACTCAAAATCAGGATTGATTAACCAAGATGTATTTCCCCAGTTTACTACTTGTGAACATAGATCAAAACTTTTCGACTCTTCTAGAAAAGAATATACCTGTCTAGAGTGAACGCCATATCCGCTTACAGATAAGAGGGGTGCTCTTATAATTGTTTTCATATATTTAAAATCCTAAAAAGTAAAAAATTCATATCTCTTATATCGATCTTTCCAATTTTCAATTAATTCAGAAAGTGTACTATCCCATTCATCTACGGTTTTTTGATAACTAAACTCACTCTGGGCATATTTTGAGACTTTGATTGAGAGAGCTTTCTTTTCTTCATCTGTCATATTATACATTTTTAATATTGCATCTGCTATAGAATCATTAGAGGTATAATCTTCATAGATATACGGAACTGCCTGGGAACCCACAAGCGTTCTAAGTTCTACATCTAGTGCCACACCATTTTCTGTCCCGTCCCTGTGATCAACGACCTGTCTGGTTAAACCGCCTGTTTTAATTGCTATAATTGGTGTTCCTGCTTGCATTGATTCAAGTGTCGGCAAGCCAAAGCCCTCGGCGTAGCTTATATTAAGTGTAAAGTCAGAAATATTATATAAAATATTCATGTGGTCGAAATCTATTCTATCTGTAGAAAAAGAAACTGATTCAGAAACACCTAGATTTTCTGCAACCTTAAATAGATTTGTACCTTCTGGATCCTGAGGGTCACAATGCATAATTAGCGTGGCATTTCTATGACCATGCTCCTTTTCAAGATTTTCAAGAAAAATACGCCAGCTGACTATAACGTCTGCCGATCTTTTTCTTTTAGCATTCCTATTTACCCAAATTCCAACAAAGTGATCTCTTTTTTCCCAACCTAGTATTTTTGCCTTGTGGGCTTGAACTTCACTATCCGGTAGTTTAAAAAATATCTCATCAGGTATAGCATGGGGTATAAAGTTAACTGTATCTGGAAAATGATCTTTAATAAGTTCATATGTCATATGTGAATGACAGTTAATTAAGTCAGTTGACTCATATAGAGATTCATTAAAATCTGGGTAGGGAGAATTATCCCAAACATGCCACCATGCAATGGGACAAATTTGATGAATTTCATCTTCCATCTCAAAAAGCCATATAAAAAATCTAGGATCAGTGAAGATAAAAAGTGCCTCAGGCCTCTCTGTTGCCAATGTTACCCTAATTAGATCAATATTTCCAAAACCGTCGATAGGTTTAATAATAAAGTCTTCATTTACAACTGCTGTCCTATAGTCTGTGTGCTTCATAGCAGCGCCAAACTGTCTAATTGTCCAGTCGCCCTTATCTACTAGACCGTTAAATAGATGTCGTGACTGTGTGCCAACACCAGACACGCTTAGCGCATGATCAGAGAGCGCAATTATTTTTTTCTTAGACATGTTTGATAGTCTCCATAATGACAATAATACTAATGTTATTCAAACAGTTAACTACGTACAGTGCTCAGTATTCTCGAACGGACAAAACATGCAAGAGTTTCTATTTTTTAAAAACATTCCATTAGAAACAGAAGCTATCATATTATTCATTAGCTTTATGCCCTTTGCCAATGTCTTGGGACCAACAGAGACTGGAACGATATCAACAATATTGCCAATCTTCCCGCCACGCTTAAGAAGAATAAAAGCACAGCGAATATCCTTAAGATCAATATCATATTTCTTTGCAAAGAAATGTTTGTATAGGACTAGCTGTGCTTGTAGTTTGAAATCTTGCTTTTTATCTCTTCGCCAACCATAAGCGCCTGCCGTCTTCCAGTCAAGGATCCAGTAGACATGCCCTTCGCCACGTTTCTTTGGAACCTTAATAATAGCATCAACAAACCCTTTGAATTTTACAGGTTTACCTTCAATTTCTTCATAAAGATATTCCTCAGCCTTAACTGTTTCCCAGTCTGGAAACTCTTTATCAAGATAGTCAGGCACTTCAGCCCACATATTTTCTGCCCATTCGCACCATTTCTCCACGCCAACATTTGAAGATTTTTTATACCAGCCGGGCTGCTTTGCAACCCATTCAGGATCATCAAAGCCATGCTTTTTAAAATCATCCCTGATATCATTTAGCAATTTATCTTTATTTAGATCTTTTCCTTCTAGCATATTTTCGCAGCCCTCGTGCACTGCAGTTCCAAAGCCAAGGTATGGTGAGGGCTCAAACATATCAATTTTATCTATTTTTGTTAGTTTGTGTCGCCATGAGCATTCTGCCCATTCTTTTATCTCAGAAAATGAGATGTGAGGTTTTCCAGTAGGAAATTTTTCTGTCATGTTAGCTCCATTCTAATAATATTTTATAGCATTTTCCAAAGAATGCTTAGGTTTCCAGCCCAGGTCTTTTGTTGTTAATTCAATATCTGCTAAGGTCTCTCTGACCTCTGCAAGCCTGGGTTGAGTGTAAACTATTGAACTTTTTCCTTTAATCATATTTGCAATTTCAACTATGGAATAATTCTTACCAGTTCCAACATTATAAATTCCGTGCTCAACGTTTTCTGAATTCATTGCACATATATTTGCATCAACAACATCTTCAATGTATGTAAAGTCTCTTCTTTGAAGTCCATTACCCACAAGTGTAATAGGCTCTTTATCTCTCTCTTGTCGCTTAAATAATCCAATAACAGGTGCATACTGACCCCTTATTGGTTCTCTAGGGCCGTAAACATTAAAATATCTTAGCACAACACAGTTTAAATCATATAGTTGATAATACAGTTTGCATGTCTGCTCACCCATCCATTTTGACATTGAGTACGGATTCAAGCATTGCGCAGGCATATTTGGAGTAAACGGAATTGTATTCTGTTTGCCATATAGTGATGATGTACCTGAATATATAAGCTTCTTTGCCTGTGACAACCTGGACCATTCTAGGACCCTCTGTGTACCTACCACGTTAACCTCAAAGCACTCTCCAGGATTTCTAATAGTAGGCTGAATCCTGCTGCGGGCAGCAAGATGGAAAATGTAGTCAATACTATCAAAACAATCGCTACAATCGTCTTTAGATATATCTTTTTCCCAATATGTTGCCTTGTCATTGTAATAAAACTCCTCATTCTCTTGAGCTGACAGGTCGTCTATCACTCTTACACTGTGACCCATGCTCACAAGTCTGTCAACAATATGGCTTCCAATAAAACCGCAACCGCCTGTTACTAGACTAGTCGTCACTTACTGCTCTGCCCTTCATAGATTCCCAGTCTCTATTTTTTCTAAGTTTATTATTTTTATCTAAAACTTTCTTAAGAAAGTCAGGCTCTATGCCAGTATGCTCAGCAAGATAAATCATTGCCTCAATATCTTTTGGAAAACAATGGCCGCCAAACCCTCTGTCACCATCGGGTCCTGGTACCATTAAATGACTTTTTCCAATTCTCTTGTCATAAAGAGAATATTCAGTTACCTTGTCGAAGTCAACGTTAACAGACTTGCAAATATCATACATCTCATTTGCAAATATAACCTTGGTTGCAAGAAAACAATTTGTAAAGTACTTTACAGTTTCTGCAGTATTTGATCCAGTTTTAACAATCGGTATCTCTGGGAAGGCTAGTCTAAACATCTGCTTTATCTTTCCTGTTGCAGGTCTGGGGCCTCCGATAATGATTCTTGTTTGATTTTTGAAATCTTCAAAAGAATTGGCTTCTGTTAAGAACTCTGGGCTAAAACATACAGAAAGATGTGTAGTTTTGTTTATCTTCGCTGTAGTACCGGGAGGAATTGTTGACTTAATAACAAGGATCGGGTTAGCACTATTGATTTTTGAAATATCAGATAATTCCTTTATTGCAGACTCTACTATTCTAATATCACATTCTCCTGATTTTTTCATAGGCGTTGGCAAGCATATAAAGATAATGTCTGCTTTTTTACAAATATCCTCCTGGGTACTATTACACTTGCTCTCATCGATGTCATATGTTAAAATATCATAAAAGTTATTAAGGCCTGCTCGTATTGCAGAACCAACGAACCCCTGACCAATTATTCCAATTTTTTTCATTTTACTTCCTGACTAGGGTAAAAGATTCTTTAACTTGTTTTTTAATAAGAAAGCCATAGTCTTCACATAAAGATTTTATAGTTTTCCTACTAAATGATGTTATGTGCGGAGGATGAAAAATATGTGTTTTCTGACTTGAATTGTGAAATTGCCCTACATTTAACAGAAGCTCGCCTCCTTTTTCAAGTGAAATTTTTGCTAAATTAAAAATATTTCTAGGATATAAAACATGCTCTATCAAGTCACTGCAAACTATCCTATCAGGCTTCCATTTAATTATATCTTCTATTATTCTTTCATTGTCGTTATCGTCAATATTCATCACAATGTCTGCTGATGCACAAATATCGACGTTTAGATATGATTCACAGAACTCTCTTGCGTTTCCTGGACCGCCGCCTAGATCAAGAGTCCTTCCTTTGATTAATTTTCTTTCTATGTCAAACAATTGAAATAGTCTGGATTCTTTATCTGGATTAGGGTAGCAGTATGTATACAGAAAATTGAGTAATTTTTTTGGAGGTCTGACCTTGCTAAATACACATGAGCAAGCTAAGCATTCGAACCAGTGACTAAACGGAAATGGAAACCACATCTTAGTTTTTACTTCAACATGTCTTGAATCTAAGGTGTTAAAGCTTTTTTCCTCATGGGCACAGCATACAGGACAGCTATCTAGAATTATCGGATATGTATTGTGATAATTCATAAAATTTTCATAGAAGTTTCCACCTGTAAATAATGTTGTTATATAGCTAGGTTGAAACAGAAGATACCTGTCACGCTTATCTGATGACTCCTGAGGGGCTTCGATGATGACCTCAGCGGGTAATGTATTCATTATTCATCCTTCTTAAAAAAATCATATGAGTTCATGGCCTTGTCACAAATAAAGACATCATAATTTGGCTTTCCTAATTTAGCTTCTGTAAATTTAGCTCCCCATTTTTTTAACTGCCCTAGTGTAAGTGTCGTCCAGTCAATTCCAGTTGTTGCACCTCTTGCAGTCCAGTAAACTATTGTATTGCCCTCATCATATAGTTTATTTATTTTTTCTATATTTTCAACAATTGGAATAGCATCAGGATATTTTCTCTCACCCTGATACATGCAAATTGTCTCGTCTATGTCAACATAATATATCATTTTTCCTACTTTATGCTATATCATATCACATTAGGTATTTTTGGATAATCAAATAGCTCAAAAATTGTTTTTTCAAATTTTTCAATAGCATGACAGGTAGCAGTGAGGGTCCGGTGGTGGGAATTTTTTAATTCTCGGTATAAAAATGGAATCTGAGTCTTGTTCTCGTGGGGAAGCTGGCCAATATCTTTTTCTGCTAGCGTACTATTTCTTACTATAAATCTTGAAAAATCTTCTGCCAGGCTTTCGTACATAAGAATATTTTCCCTATTGATTTCAAATTTATATTTTTCACTTTTAAAAAACAGCTCTTGCGGTAAGCTGGATGGTATAAAATTATCAATCTGTTCTAGTAGAAGCTTTTTACTACGGGCTGGGTCTCCTCCGGTGCCTTGTATTCTTTTCCAGGTGCGGTGTCGAGCCCAGGACAAAGCACGCTCTATCGGGTTTCTGACTACTGTGAGAAATACTATCTTATCTTGAATAACTTCTAAAGTTGCACCGTGTGTCGTTAAATAATCTATGTATTCAGTTAGCGACCGATGAGGCGCAATGTGCAGTGTATCAATGTTGCCAGTGCAGGTCATATGGCGTATCTCGCCCTGCCCAGCCCTTGTACTCATCGGTTTTAATATATTTCTTATAGTATCTCTATTGTTATATTTTAGCTCATCTTGCAGCTTTTTAACAATAGACGTCCCACCCGTCTTTGGATTGTGAATAAAACAAATCACCTTTTCAAAAGGTGGCAAGGAGAAAAGGTACATCTAGTCTCCCTTTATGACTCTATAACTATCTTCATCAAAATGCTGAGTTGAAAACTCAAAGAGCTCAGAGTCTTCCATAGCAACCATCTGGTGTCGTAATCCTCGGTATACATGGAAGTTATCACCTGGGCTTAGTATGACCTGCTCTGCTTTCGTAATATCATCATCTTCAGAATAGTAGACAATCATTTTTCCTGACTGAAGATAGAAAACCTCATCCTTTAGCCTATGAACGTGCCATGAACATCTTTTTCCGCTTTTAAAGAATAGTAATTTTCCACAATATTCCGGGCCGTTGCATATCCATCTTTCCCAACCCCAGCCCTTGTCAACGTGGGTCATCTCAAGATCAACTCTCCTTGGCAAAAATCTATCTTTGCCTTTTTCTTTTTTCATATTTTAAAATCTCCTACGGGCTTTTCCTAGCAATACATACTAACATTCTTTCCTTAGAAAATCTAACCCACTTTCTATCATTTGTATTTCTACCTGATTTAGTTTTCCACTTAAAACTTTCTGGAAATATAAGGTCAATAATATCACATCCATATTTTAAAATAGGAAATTTCCATACAATGGGTAATTGAACTATTTTCTCTACACGATTATCATGTAATCCGTTTATAGTTATTGCTGATGCCATAGAGCGAGCTGTAAAAGGCTTGACATGTGTGTAGTCATCAAAAAAGTTTTTCATTTGAGATTGCCAGTCAGGTGCCATAACTATAGCGCAACCACCCGGCTTTAGGACACGACAAATTTCTGATATAAAGTTATCAGTATTTACAACGTGTTCAATTACAGATTTTGAAAAAATTATATCAAAAGTGCTGTCGGGATAGTCTATCTTTTCAAACTCTAAATTACACTTTTTGCACTCAATACCTGGAACATCTACGGGATTGATATCAATGCCAAAAAAATTTCCTTTAAATATATTTGAAAATAAGAGAATATGATCTCCTTTTCCGTATCCTACTTCTAAAAATTTAACACTCTTATCTTTAAATTCTCTCAGATAACTTTCTGATATATAATCACAAAACTTTTTCGGGTAAGTATTATCTAGATCTTCCGGATACATTTCTTTAATATAGGAATCGTTAATTTTCATACAATACTATAATCCCTTGATAGACCATCCACCATCAACAAATAGTGACTGACCTGTTATGTATGATGATAAATTTGAACTAAGAAATATGACGGCATTTGCCACTTCTTCCGGCTTACCCCATCTATTTAAAATTGTTCTAGACGATCGCTTCTCTCTCATTTCTATATCTTTCCAGCTTCTAGAAGTCATGTCAGTGTTTATATAGCCAGGTGCAACCGAATTGACTCTGATATTATATTTTCCATAGTCAAGTGCCATTGATCTTGTCAAACCAGCCAGGGCTGTCTTTGAAGAAACATATGCAGGATTATCTGGAAATGCCATAGCTGCATTTAAGCTAGTTATGTTTACTATGCTTGGAAAGCTAGACTTTTTGAGCATGGGAACAAGCATTCTGGTTAGGTCAAATGGAGCTTCAACGTTTATTTGAAAAGTATCTCTCCAGTCACTTAGACTATAAGACTCATGTTCAGTCGGTATAGTCATCCCAGCATTGTTAACAAGAATGTCTATATAGTTGTGGTAATTTTTAATTTTTTCGCCAACAAGGCTTCTCTGTCCTGGAGAAGATAGATCACAATGTATCGGTGTGTAAGGCATCTCTTCGTCAGTTAAACAAAATTCCTTATCAATTCCATAAATAATTGCACCATGTTCTGCCATAGTTTTTGCAATTTTAAAACCTATGCCTTTTCCTGCACCGGTTACACAACAAACTTTATCTTTAAGTAAATTCATTAGCTTATCTTATTGTAAATCTGTTTAGTCTAACTTCGTCTATTATCATGTTATTATTCAAGCCTAGTGTGTATACAATAAATTCTGAAACTTCTTTAGTATCGATGAAAGTTGTAAAATCCTGTCTAGTATCAGTTTTACCCATATCAGTTTTCATAGATCCCGGTGATATAGAATATACTCTTACACATGTGTCTCTATATTCCAGAAAAGCTGATCTTGTAAGACCGAGAAGAGCATGTTTCGAAGAGCAGTATAGCCCGGTGTCCGGGGATCCTCCATATGCTGAAGATGAGAGTATGTTAACAACTCTTCCATATCCCGAACTTATCATTTTAGGAATATAACTTTTCATAAGCATAAAAGGTGCTTTAACGTTTATGTCAAAGCAATCTTTATAATCTTTCTCTGTTGACTCTGATAGAGTTAGTATTGGAAATATTCCTGCATTATTTATTAAAATATCAGTTTTAGGACAAAAATCTAAAACCTTTCCACACCAGTCTTCATCAAGAAAATCGCATAATATAGTATGACAGCCAATTGATTCTAATTTATCAAGGACATCTTTTTTCCTACCTACACAATATAATTCGTAACCTTTACTTAAAAGGTCACTTGCCAAAGTTACACCGAGTCCGCCTGTTGCACCTGTAATTAACACGCTTTTTTTCAACTTAAAACCTCAACAACTTCAATAAGATTACCCTCTGGATCTCTACAAAACGTCACTAGTGCACCACCATCAGGAGACTTTTGTGGTTCACAATTAAAGTGAATATCTTTTCCACTGAGCGTTTCATATACCGAAGCAATATCTTCAACTGTTATAGCAAAATGTGATATTCCTCCGTCATTGATATTTTTAAAAGAGCATGATGTCTCGTGGCTATGATATTTCAACAGTTCAATCATTACATCACCGAAACTATTTGATAGCTTTGCAGTTGTAACTTTGACATCCTTCAAGCTGGAAAAATTATCAATATATTCACCACTCTCTAGCGCAATTTTAGATGATGTAAAACCAAGCAAACCCTGATAGAAATTTAGCATCTTTTCTAAATCAATAACAGTGATTCCAATATGCCTTATTTTTATCACAGGGTATCAACTCTTCTAAGCTTCTCAGAAATCTTGGCCTCTATTTCTGTAACAACCTTTTCGCCTGTTCCCATGGCCAGCTCAATAGATCTAATATATTTTACAAGCTTTATTAACCCAGGTACTTCGAGGCTAGCAGATTGATCTGAACCATACATTGCCCTATCTAACGTAATATGCCTCTCTACAGATGTTGATCCTAGACAAACAGCTGCACAGCTAACTATTACTCCAGTTTCATGGCCACTATATCCAATGTCACAATCAAACATATCCCTTAGAGTTTTTATTGTACGAAGATTGGCATCTTCAACTTTCATCGGATATGAGCTATTACAATGCATTAGTTCAAAAGAGCAATCATATCTATTAAATAAGTCAACAGCTTTAGCTATTTGATCTAGTGTGCTCATTCCTGTAGAAATAAAAGTATGTTTACCCTCAGCTGCGATCGCTTCTAGAAGCTCTTTATTTGTTATCATAGCTGAAGCTACTTTATTGTATTTTAAATCAAAGTCTCTTAGGAATATTTGACTCTCAACATCCCATGCAGATGCAGTCCAGTAAATATCTTTCTCTCGACAATATCGATCAATTTCATTGTAGTCTTCTTTCGAAAATTCAAGCCCTTCTTTCTGCTGTCGATTAGTAGTGCCCCACGGACTTTCACGAGGTCGATCTAGATCATCTCTTGTGTATACTGTCTCAATAGTCCTTTTCTGAAACTTAACCATATCGCAACCCGCCATAGCAGCTCCATCAATAAGCTTTTTGGCGATCTTTAAGCTACCGTTATGATTAATTCCAATCTCTGCTATGACAAATGTCCTATCTTTACTCATTTATATTTCCTTTTGCACTATTTTTTAAGTGTCTTGTTATTTTATCATATTTACTTTTAATTTTCAACATTACTAAGTCAAAATCAAACTCTGTATCAATATCAATAATCTGCCTACTTATTTTAGGATATATCTTGTTGCCAAATGCTGAACCACTTGGCAGTGTTGATTTTTTAACAATATCGATATACCCGTTTGGAAGATAAGTTTTTGGAAATATCTGCCCGGGTAAATTGGAATATTCAGCTACTCCATTAAAATCATTAAAAAAGCCTGTGCATAAATTATTTTCAATTTTAAATAGCTTATATGGTGAGTGACCTGATATTGACATAGTCCTTAAACCTGTGATTGACTTATCGTCTAATGAGAAAAACTCATCTATTGTTTCATCTATAAACTTGGGATCTCGAAGCGGTGATGTAGGCCTAATTAGTGCTACTACATCACAGCCAACATTTTCAAAAAAATGATTTAAAAATCCAACATCAGAAGAGTTGTCGGAAGATAGTTCTTTAGGTCTAAGCCAGGGTACTTCTGCCCCATAGTTAATTGCAATCCTTGCTATTTCTTTGCAGTCTGTTGATACAAATATTCTATCTACATTCTTTGATTGTCGACAAGCTTCTATAGAGTATGCTATAAGAGGATGCTCTCCGACAAGTCTTATATTTTTATTTTTAACTCTTTTGCTTCCTGATCTTGCAGGTATTATTACATTAATCACTTTTATATCTTCCAGAAAATATTATTATCATTCAATGAGCAGATTTACAATATTTTTACTATATCACTCAATATTCTCATGCTAGAATTATTTAGAATATCAATATTTTCTAATTTTTCATATTTTTTATCAATCATTTCAAAAATAGTCTCTTTCAACCCAGAGGATATTGTCTTGCATGTTTCTGAATTAAAAACATCATCAAACATGTAATCGTTTTTTATTGAGTTGACTGCATAGGTTAGCTTAGAATCCTTAACAGATTCTATATTTACACAAGGTTTTCCAAAGTAGTTTGATTCACAAGCACTAGTGCTATATGAAGATATATGAATGTCAGTATTTAAAATCAAGCCAAGTGATGTATGCGGAAAACCTTGTTCATCTTTTATTTCATGAATTTTTAAATTTTTATCTTTAAAGATCCAAGGTGTCCGATACTTTGATTTCATAATAAATTTTATGTGATTATTTTCACAAAATTTTGCAAAATCTTCAATTTCAATCTTTAGATTTTCCGGAACTAGTGATTGCAGCGTAGTTAAAAAACAAACACTATTTTTAAAATTTTTATCTTTTTTGTTTTTTTCAATAAAGATAGAATGATCAAAGAGCGGGCTTCCTAGTGAAGCTGATCTATACCCATCAGTAATTTCAGATATTCTTTTAAACTCTAGCTCAAACTTTCTATTTGGAAAATATATTTTGCTTGGGAACAAGGGTTTTGTCTTACCGAGTCTTATGTCGTTTGAATAGTGTAATGTATCAAAAAATACACCAATAGAAAAAGACTGAATGTTTTTATTTTCACAAAATGATCTAGCATGATGCTGTGTATCTTGGCACATAATTGCATCAATATTTTTTTCACCCATAACTTTCATAATCTCCTCATCTTTTTTAAAAATGTGAAGTTCATAGTCTTTAATTAGATTATTCTCAAAGCTTTTTAAAATATGTTCTAGGTAGGCTATGTCTATATTATCGTACTGCTTGCCCGGTCGAATATTTTGACAAAAAATAATGGGCCTAATGCCCGCGCTATTAGAAAAAATAATTAGAGGCATCATGGATTTAAGAAATGTTTTTCCTCTTATTATGTAAGCTAAATTTTTCATTATTTATAATTTTCAATATTGTTAAAAAAAGATATCTGCCAATCTTTAAATTCAGCTGCTAGACAGTCAATCTTAAAATCAAGTCTATCACCTTCACCAGTTTTATATTTGATAATATTCATGCACTTATTTCTAATACCGTTTAAACCATGTGTAAGTTTAAGCAGATTAAGATCTTGGCTCTCTCCTTTTCTTACTTTAGACTCATTGTACCATATGTGGGTATTTATCTGAGAGAGTATCACTATGGCTCTCACCATATCTCCTGACATTTTTATGTCTTTTTCTGATATAAGAATATCAATATCATGACCTATATCATTCATCTCTCTTTCATATACGTCTTTATTTTCAGGTATAAAGACTTCTTTGAGCTGATGTATTGACATTCTATCTATAAGGTCAGCAAGGGTGGGTAACCATTTCCTATTAAGCGTCATTTATCTCTCTACAAAGTGTTAAAATCATTTCCTTGGTAACTTCAGTGTGATTTCCTATGTACAACCCATATTCGTGAATATGATTTAAATTAGGCATATCGTATTCCCTATATTTTTCTTTAAACTTCTCAAGATACGGCTGTCGAGATTGATTTCCTCCACCCGCAGTACCAAGTCTGTACTCTACTAATTTATCATTCAATATATCTTTTACCTTATCAAGTAAAATATTGTCTTTTTTATTTAACACAAGCGGTAAAGAAAAATTACTAGATCCCTCTGTGATAAAGTCAGTTTGATATTTTTTACTATTAAGGTTTTCCAGCCATACTTTTAAATTTTCTGTCCTTATTGAGATATTATTGTCTAGTCGCTTTAGCTGATTCAATCCAATGACAGCATTTAACTCTGTCGATCTTACATTATATCCAGGTACAGCAAACGTGAAAAGCGGGTTAAGATGTGGGTAGTCTTTTTTATACTTCTCTTTGGTTTCATCTGATGCCTCCCTTGTCATACCGTGTGATCTGAGCATTCTAACTGTATCATGTATCTTATCACTGTTAGTAGATATAGCTCCTCCCTCTATCGTTGTCATGTGGTGACCAAAGTAAAAGGAAAAGTTAGACATATCACCAAATGTGCCGACCTTTTTATTTTTATAGGTGGCTCCGTGTGCTTCACAGCAATCTTCTATTAGCATAAGAGAATTTCTATCACAAAGATCTAGAAGTTTTTCAGAAAGAGCATTAAAACCTAAAATATGAACTGCCAATATAGCCTTTGTATCTTTGGTAATTGCCTTCTCTACTTCACTAGCATCTATTGACATTGTTTCTCTGTTAACGTCTACAAATACAGGTGTAAACCCAAGCTCTAGAAATGGAACAATATCAGATACCCATCCAAATGGGCTAAGAATTATCTCACCTGTTCCAACTTTATCCTTTAGAGCCGAAGCCATGATCCAGTTTGCAGAAGCTCCAGAGTTTACAAAAGTCGTATGCTTAGAACCTAACCATTCTGACCACTTATTTTCAAACATTCTAACATTTTTATGCTGGGTGAACCTAACGCCTGGTGTTAAAATAAACTCAACAAGCTTGTGCTTATCATCACTAGTAATGTTATCATTAATAAGAGGCCACAAAAAATTATTTTTTTCCATAATACTCACCGTATTCTATTAACAATGTTGATTTTCCATCACCCCTTTCATAAGCATGCCTAAATGCAGGAAATACATCTTCAGCATTATTTAGCTCAATTACTTCAATATCAGTTAGCATATTTCTAAATGCTGATGTATGATCTTGTGTGTGCTGTGGTCCGGCATCTATGGGATCTTTCGAGCCTACAGATACTCTAATTATTACCTTAGGTGTCATCTCACCTTCAGACATATCTCTTATTTTATCCAGGTGATTAATTATTTGATTAGCTGCAAGGATAAAGAAGTCAAACCTTGGATACATTGTTATAGGAACTAGCCCTTCAAGTGCCATCCCTGTAGATATTCCCATCTGTGCTTCTTCGAAAACAGGAAGCTCTATTCTTTTTTCCATAGGAACTTTTTCCAGAGTGCTAGAAATAGCATGACCGCTTACCTTACATGCTTGTCCCAAGAATACAGTATCATCTTTCTCACCCAGCCATTTCATCGACTCTATAAATTGCTCTTTGTACTTCATTTTAAAAATTCACCCATTTTCCTGTTCCATGATGCGGGTAGCCTAGATTATAGTGATAATATATTACATCGTCAGGTATATCTTGCTTTTTACCCCATGCCATCGCAGTTTGTGTATGTACACTAATGTCATTATCCTCTATAACCCATTGAATCGGTAAATCAAAGTTTTTACTATACTTGTAGCATTCATGAAAAATGCCTGTCTCCGATGTCATATCTCCGACAAAACACCAGACCCTCTTGTCTGACCCTTTTCTTTTTAATGCCATAGCTACGCCTAGGGCCAGGGGTATAATTCCACCTACTATAGAAGAAGCATAAAAGTTTGGATTGGTATTATTTGTACCCATGCTTCTACCTGATACTATTGATTTAAAAAGTTTATCTGGATCTACACCGTGTAACAATGCATGATAATGATTTCTCCATGGAACAAAAACCCAATCGTCATTATCTATGTACTGAAATATTTCTATGAGTACATCTTCATTATTTTTTGACAAATGTACAGGGCCTCTAATTTTTCCCGCTTCGTAAGTATCCCTAACTTTTTCTTCAAACTTAATTAAAAAATCAGGGGTAATTTCTATTTTTCTCTTTTTGACTAATGTTTCAGGTATTATCATATCTTTATGTGTCCCTTAATTGTAATATTGGGCTGGATATTGGCCAGTGTATATTAAACTTAGGATCATTCCACTTAATAGTAAACTGATCTTTTACGTCAGGGTATTCGCCCTCGTAAGACCACTTATAGTGAAAAACAGAATGATCACTTAGTACTAAGAAACCATTGGCAACTCCAGGCGGCAGGAGTACTTGTTTTCTTTTTTTGTCATCTAGTATTAGCGAGCAATGTTTTCCATAAGTTTTAGATTCTTTTCTATTGTCAACATATACAAAATACATTTCACCAAATAGACATGTTATTAATTTATAAGATTTAAAATCTCCGTGAATACCTCTCAGAACATTTTTTCTAGAAGTAGACACCTTATCATGATTAAAATCTATTGTGCTGTGTGTATCACCCTTTCTCCAGACTGTCCATAGATCACCTCTAAAATCTGTAAATACATCAGGCTCCGATATTATTACGCCCATCATTTTAATCACCTAGTATTTTTCTTTTTAGGCGATGTATTGTCATTTGTTCTATTTCACTTCTAGTAGTTGGACCAAATTTTTTCTCTATGAAGTCTAGATAATCTTTAGACTCGTAGTAATCATGAAATGCAGCATCTCTAAACTTTACAACCTCAGCTGCTGTAATTTTTTTAGTATCTAAGGGTCTCATGTCATATGAATGCTGTGAGTATCCAGAGTATGTACCAGGTAGCTCCCAATTATTAGCAATTGCATCTAGATATAGTTTTGACCCAGGGTATGCCATAGTACAGTAAAAATTAACAAATTCGCACTGAAGATCTTTTGCCATATCTAGAGTCTCATTCATAGAATCAATATCATCTTCAGGTAGCCCAAATATAAAATTACCTATAACATTAATTCCTGCATCTTGAATTTTTTCAACTAAGTCTTTTATTTTTACTTCAGTAAATTTTCCCTTCACTACATCTTTGCGCACAGCAGTATTTCCAGATTCTATTCCTAATGCCAGCCAATTCACACCGGCTTGCTTAAGAGTGTCCAGATACTCTTCTTTTACTGTATCGATTCTTGCATATGCCCAAATATTAAACTGATACTTTCTATCAATTATTTTTTTGCATAGTTCTAGAAAGTGATCTTTGTTCATCACAAACATCTCATCTGCTATTTTAATATTTTTAATACCCATTTTATGAAGCTTGTCAAACTCTTCTATAATAAAGTCGGGATTCCAAAATCTAAATTTGTTTCTGCCATAATCCCAATTTTCCAAATTATTATTACCAAACGGAGCATTAATACAACAGAAGCTACATCGAAATGGGCAGCCTAGACTAGTATAGATAGAGGCAAAATTACCGCGATCATTATTGTTTGTCATAGCATGCCAGTTCGATGTCCTGTACTTGCTCATTGGCAAAAGATCCCAAGCCATTCCAGGAAGCTCATTTTGAAGATCACTTTGTTTAATAATTTGTGCAGGCTTTGTACAATAAATTTTCCCAGCCTCCCTATACCATAGACCAGGTATTGATCGTAACTGCTTAGTATCCGTCATATCACTACACTCAAGTAATCCGATTATTGTTTCCGGGCCCTCACCTTGACAAACAAAATCAGAATTTTCTTCTGTAAGGGTCTTTCTAGCCAATGCAGAAGGGTGCAAACCAACCAGCAAGGTCTTTGTATCTGGGCTTAGAGACTTTAAGTAATTTAATGTCTCATTTACACCTGCCATATTTTGAGTTGATGCTGAAGGTTGTTGGCCATAGACAACAAATATATTTAATCTAGCATCATGACAAAGTATCTCATTAGCACTAGCTAGACATGTCAATCTTTCTGCCTCACAGTCTAATATTTTTGTTTTATGGCCTTTCATGCGGGTATGATTAGCAAGCAATCCTGCCCATATAGGAGGTTCTATTGCTGATAAATTTTCACTAAGCTGCTGGTATGTTTTCCCAGCAGCATTTGTATGAATAAAAAGTACGTCCAGTTGTTTTTCTTTCATTTTATGCCTATCTTATTAAAAATTCATCACTACTATAGACTTTATTTCTCCAATAGTCAAGGAGGTCTTTCATAGTTTTTTCAAATTTTATCTTAGGTACCCAGCCGGTATGATTTTCAAACTTAGAAGTATCTGGAACCTGTAAATCAGCATCAATAGGTCGCAATCTATCTGGATCTACTTCAATTTTAATATCTTTTCTAGTAGATAGAGATATAAGATAGTCGAGCATATCCCTGATACTGCATGTGTATTGACCGCCGATATTGTAATATTCACCTGGAATAGGATTTATAGTGACTAGCATATAATATGCCCTAACAGCATCACGTACATCAGCCCATGTCCTTAGAGAATCTAAGTTTCCAACTTTAATAACAGGTGGAATTATTTCTCTTTCGATCATTGCTATCTGCTTGGCAAAAGTTGATTCAGCAAATACATCACCCCTTCTTGGTCCAGTATGGGTAAACATTCTTGTTGTCATGACTTTCATATTATAAGCTTCAGCATAAAATCTTCCAATTAAGTCAGTGCCAACTTTTGATATAGCATATGGGCTAGCTGGGTGGAATCGAACATCTTCATGAATAGGAAGGTCCTCACTTGAAACTCTTCCAAAAACCTCAGAGCTTGCACAGACATGAATAATAGGATCTAGATTCGATAATCTTACAGCTTCTAAAAGTGAACAAGTTCCAACAATATTTGTCTGTAATGTCTCGATAGGTGAGTTAAAGCTTGTCTTTGGATAGCTCTGGGCTGCTAGATGAAAAATATAGTCAGGCTTAGCTTTATTAATTACTGAAATGAGACTAGCAAAATCGTTAAGGTCACCATTATGAAGATAGACTCTATTATTATTATTAATTTTATCTGATAGGTGGCTAATATTTTTTATATCATCTATCCATCGCATTAGGCCATGAATGTCCCAGTCAGTATTATCTAAAAGATAATCTGCTAAGTGAGATCCCACCATGCCGCTTATGCCTGTAATTAATGCATTTTTCACTTCACATTCCTATTTTTTTGATAAACATAATTACAATTATAGTAAAAAAATATCAATATTTACAAATCAATTTTTCCAATTTTTCTCTTTCTATGTGATGATTTCCAGTATGCTGTAAAACATATGATGCACAGTGATTTGCTATCAGTATGGATTTTTTGAAACTATGCGTAGACAAATAAGCTACAATCAAAGAAGAGAAAAATGTATCTCCGGCGCCGCATATATCAATAATATTTTTACAGCCTACGGCTTTAAAATAGTTATCTCTCCACTTTGCACCTTTCTTACCTAATGTTATAATAAGTTCGTGATTTTTTGGTAAAGCTACAACTCTCTCGTGCTCATGATCATTTATTTTAATTATACAATTTTCAAACTTTGATAAATCTGTCTTTTTTGAATCTGCAAAGACCAACCCTGAATAGTTTTTTACAATATACTCTACCAGACTCTCGGTAACAAAGCCTTTATTATAATCTGATATGGCAATGCAATCATACAAGCTTAAATCGATTTCTCTTAGCAGGCATAGATCTATTTCATCAACTGTATCACCATAGTCGACTCTTAAAATTTGGCTAAGCTCAGAGTTAGATTTTTTATGAATCAATCTTAGCTTTGTTATGAGTTCTTTATTTGTAATAAAATCAATATCTTGTCCCAAGGCTAGGAGATTCTCAAATACATTCCTAGCCATTCCGGATTTTTCTATAATTTTATCTATCTTTAAAACAGGTGTGCCATTTTTTTTAACAGGCCTTTCTTCAAAGCAATGTCTGTCTATAGCACCGTATGCATATGTATCTTGACATGAATCACCGATCAGCAATATCTTGTATGATTTTAGTTGTTGAATATTTTTCTTCATATCTAAATATCTTTACCTCACATATATCGGCGCCTACCACATCATCCTTGACGTAGTCACCGCCCTTTACAATAATATCAGGCTTGGTTGCTTTTATTAAATTATACGGTGTATCTTCTTCAAATATAACTACTTTATCAACATACTTTATTGACTCTAGCATAAACTTTCTATCACTTTCAGAAAATATTGGCCTTGATTCCCCTTTTAATTTTTTTACGCTTTTATCACTATTTAAACCTACAATTAGAGTATCGCCTAGTGATTTTGCGTATATTAAAAGCTCAAGATGACCACGATGTATGATATCAAAGCAACCATTTGCAAATACAATATTACTCATTTATACTTCTTAAAAAATCATCTGTGCTAATCGGTCTCTTCATGGTCATAGCAGTCTTTTTTACTGTATCTTTTTCAAAAATTGGTATCATAACATAGTCTGGATTCTCTATTGTCTTTAAAGATATTAAATCTATAAATGACTGCCTAGTACTATTGGGTAACCAAACTCCTGCTGATACTGCTGGGTAGTATCTCGAAAAGCCCATATCTCTACATCTCTGGCTTGAGACATTTATTGACTTGTGGGGATCCTCATTGTCGGGAAGCGGAATATTTCCAATTCTATGTAACACATCCTTGTGCATAAGAGAAAAAGGGCACCATTTCATATTAATGGGTTGATAAGCTAAAACATGACCAGCTTTAATAACATCTCCAAACCTATTGTTTTCTTTTCTATACTTGTAACCTTGCTGAGAACAGAAGTGAACTATTGTTTTATCTCTCCCGAAAGTATCTATTAGATGAATATATTCTGATATTATATCACCTGAAACTGTCATCTGATTATCCTCAGCAAGATAGACAAAAAAATCACCCGAAGCTTTTTTAATTGCGTCTTTTAAAGATTGCATGTAACAAAGATTCCAAGGAAAGTCAGAATCGAAATTATTGAATAGAAGGGTCTTTTTTATCGATACACCGGGAGCTTTCTTTATACTAGTAGCTGTTCCGTCAAAGTTTACAAAATTGCTATCAAAATCCAAAGCTTCTAGCCATGCTCTAACATTTGCCTCAGAGCCAGACTCTACAAGCATAAGCTCTATGTTAGTATACTCATTAGATAATAAAAATGACTTGAGTAAATTTTGCAAAAGCGGGACATACTCTTCTTTTCCAGTATGAATTGCTATAGTTACCATATCTTGAGATTTATTCATTTTTATCACTGTACAGAGCCATCTCTTTTATTGTGAATCCTGGAGTCTTTTCCATTATATTTGACATATTGTACGGCTTGTCAAATAAAAGCTTTCCCTCCCAAGCCATAACCCATTCATCTTTGTTAATAATATTCTGAATCCATGCTCCCTTTTCTAACTTGTTTTCTTTTAGTATGCTCTCTAGATTTAAAACATTGTGCTGATGTGTTGTCAATGATATCGGCTCTAGATTATGATCAGGTACATTATTGCCTGTATGATAATCACTAAATGAATAAAAGGAAAAATCGCTATGCTGCCTACCCTCATGTGCGACATGACCTAACATTCCCTCAAAAGACATTCCTTTATTGTGATACTGATTTTTTAATTTTTTAAATATTTCACAAGTAGCATGTGCTGCTTTTTTAGAAAAATATACCGGTGAAGGGCTACAGTAGCCGTAGGGTAATTTTGAATTATACTCAGGTATAAACCTAGATCTAAAGTCACCGACACTAAGATTATCAAGTTGTTTAAAATATTTCAATTCATCAATAGGAAATATATCGCACTCCGTATAGATAAACTTATCAACATTTTCAATTGAAGACATAGTTGAAAGAATCTTTATAAAAGCATCTACTGGCTGTCGCCTCTTACACTCAAATTTATGTCCGTATGCAGGTGAATGATTCTCATTACAATTAGGATCATCGATATGATAGAAGTTATCTACTAGGCTGAAATCAATATTCTCTTTATATTTATCAAATGATTCCTTGCTGAGATTACAAAAGACATGAGTAATAACTTCACTTTTAAAGTTATTTTTTAGTATATCTAGAAACACATTTAAGCACTCAAACCTGTAGGAGAAAAATATAGCAACGTGCCTTTTATTTGATTTCATGTATTTCTCCTGTGTGAGGATCAGATATTACCCTCATAGATTTTTTATATTTTGTGAAATTGGATTTATTAATAGTTTCCCAAGCATGATCCCTTATCTCTTCAAGCTCTTTTGGTGAAACTATAGTATTAATCATATTTGCTTTTTGCCAGTGCATTTTATCAGGATTATAATCTTTTTCCAAATAGCCTTGTTTCATAGCCGTATCAAATAGAGGTGTACCGGGTAAGGGCATGACAAGAAAAAAGCTAGCTGAATCTAAACCTTGATCTATACATTTTTCAGCAAGATCTATTGTATTTTGTATCTCTGCTCTTGTTTCATCTGGATAGCCTATCATAAAGTTTCCACTTATTCTTAAATCATGATCTTTACAGGCTTTTAAAAGTGCAGGTATATTAGTACGCTCAATATTCCACTTATTGGATGCATATTTGCTAATAATCCTAGGGTTTCCAGATTCAAAAGGTAAACCGATATCTATGAAACCTGCTGATTTTAAAGTCTCAAGTAGCTCATGATCCGGTTCACCACTTTTTAATAAGTGAACTATGTTAACACCATTTACATCAAGTATATCAAAACCATAATCAGTAACTTTATTTAAAAGTCTGACAGCTCTATTCTTTTTTCCAAAAATAGAGTCATCCTCTATGAATATCTGTTTCACACCCATGCCCTTAAGTCTATCCAGCTCGGCCAGGACTCTTTCGTCAGATTTTATTCTAAACTTACCAATTGGTCCTGATTCTGAGCTTTTGGTCTCACCTGCTATGTGACAGAAGCTACAAGAGAACGGACAACCTAGCGATGTCATCATTGATGCATACCTTAGATCTTCTGATTCTTCAAAGTGGCCGCCGTGTGGCCTCCTTATCTTCCAATATCTATCATTTGGAAGCATTTCCCAAGCAGGCATAGGTAAATCATCAAGATTCCAAAATATTTCTCCATGCTTTTTGCTATTTATAATTTTTCCATTCTTGAGATATGAAATAAAAGGTATATTTTCAAAGTTGTAAGATTTATTTTCTAGGCATCGCGCTATTTCAACAATTGTTTTTTCTGCCTCAGACGTACAAATAATATCAAAGCCTGCCTTGAAGAAAATATCCTTTCTATGTCTTGCATTAACACCGCCAGTAACCATAAGCTTATCTGGAAATCTATTTTTAATTAATTTGCAAGTCTCCAAGACCATTGTTTCCTGATGTGAAAATATCGATGTTATTCCAACTAAATCAAAATTGCTAACTTTGTCAAGAATTCTCTCTGGTGAAACACCCGTTCTTAGCATTCCTGATGGGAGTTGAGTGGATTTATAAAAAACTTCATCAAGATCATCTTTTTCATTGCCCACACATGCATCATATATTTCAACTTCTATGCCGGCTTCTAAAAGAGCTCCGGCGAGCATGGGATATGCAAGAGATCCGTTTGGCTTGCACATCATTTCTGGCCAGGACTGCTCTGGGGGATATAGAAGTAAAACTTTTATATTTTTCTTAGTCATTGTTAACCTTCCTTGCAGGGATAAAGTCTACACTTTTAAATAAAATTGTCCCTGTATCATCTTCGTAATAAGTATTTGGATATGGATCTTCGCGGCATCTAATAAAATTATAGATTTCTCTTGCTGACATTTTTCTGTATAGCTCCTTGGTCATACTTCCATCTTCATGTTGTAATCTTTTTAATATAGTATGATTTTTATCAATAATCTGGCTTGTTTTTTCATATTTCGGGTATGTTTCTAAAAGATCTAAAATTATTTTTATGCTAGCTTTTTCAAGATTTTTAAATATTTCACTCATATTGCCGTCTAGAGACATATCACGTTTATTGACTATGTCACCGGTGTCATAAATACTTTCCAATTCAAAAAGAGACATCTTTGTGTTAGTGATGCCGTCTATTATTTGATGTTGCATTGGTGTGCCGCCAGCATACTCGGGTAAGTCTGATGGGTGTAGACCTAAAACATTGTGTCTTTCTATGATATCATCAGGCATGTGCCAGCCCCAGCCAGCTATAATGACTAGTGTGTTTTTCTCTAAGCTTTCGCAAGCTAATCGCATCTCCTTTCTGTTTTTTACGTGTATAAAAAGATGTTTTGTTTCACTTTTCAATCTTTCTAAAACGTTATTGGTCCACCCTAAGTGATGGCCTGAGCTTCCAAAAACTACTACCATAACACTAGTGTCTACCTTAGCTCAAAGGGATGATTTTTATACCACCAGTGATTATGTGTCATTAAGTAGATCGATTTTCCTGTATCCATAACGTCTTCAGGCTTTTTATCTCTCCAGCCAATAAAATAGTGAATACCCTCATTAACATAAGCGCTGTTATCAAAAAATATACTATCGTAAGCTTGACATACAAGATTATTCTCTTTCTTTATCTCATCCCAATTTTCTTCGACGAATGGTAAACTATTGTATATATAATTCATATCTCTATGACATGCCATACTTTTAACATCAAAAAACTGAGATAGCATTTTAATTTCAGAGTTAATAACTGATAGTGTATTAAGATTATTAATTTTAGCAAATTCTACAGGATTTGTATGAAGTCCAATTTCAAACCCTGCTTTTTCTGCATCTTTAAATGATTTAAACAGGTTATAATCAAAAACATTATAGGGAGAGCCACAAACTCTAACATAGTAAGTTGCAGGTACATCTAGATTTTTTTCACAATCAATAAGCTGCTGGACACTAGATGGTTGTAAATCCACATCATGTCTTATTATCATGTGCTTTTCTTTTGGGCACCCTAGATTGAAATATTCTGTAACTGTGCAAAAAGTATAGTTTAAGCTCTTAGCCTTACTAATAATTTCACTATAGTACTCTAAGCTAAATTTATTTACGAAATCATTACTCATATTCTATATTACATAGATCTAGATCTATTTACATAAATCTATGTTCATTTTCTTGATCTGTTGATTCTCTTTCCTCTCTAAGCCTTTCTATCTCTTTGTCTTTGCTATCTGTAGGCCTGGCAACAAACTTAGCCCTTTTTCTACTTGATTTTAGGCCTGCTGGATCTGACATGTATGAAAAAATTAGAGATAACCTCATTGTATTTTTATCTTCTAGTTCAATTGTCTCAGGAACACCATGATAAGATTTTTCAGTACATTCAAATACAACCAGACGATTGTAATCAGGTGAAATTTTCCGGATGCACTCTGTCATATTATCATTCCATATTTCAAGAAAGCCGCCCATACTTTTTTTCCACTCTTTGTTTAAATACAGTATGGCAGAAAGTCTTTTTCGCAACCCTGTTTGTGGGTGTATAATTGCGTCGCTATGAATATGCTGATGGCTTCCGTCAAGCATGCCTCTCAAGCCAGCGTGTCTTCCAGTAGTATCAACTAATAAATTATCTATATTTGTAATTTTTCGCAAAAGTGAAAGAAACTCTTGACTGTCAAAATATTGAAATATTTTTCTATGAGATTCTGGAAATTTATTTTTATCTGATATTGCAACCATTCTTTTTTCAAAAGGATTATCTTTTGCTAGCTTTACTGGTTGACCGCTATCATCATAACCAACATTCCATAGATTGCTATTAGCATTGGGAAACTCAGCTAATAATTCTTGAGCAATGTTATCTGGTAAAAAGTTATCTATAACCATGTATTTAAATGGTTTTTTTGAAGTAAACTCTTCCCTTAAGCTAGCAATGTTAATTTTTTTTTCAATTATCTTGTGCAATTTTTTCTCTATTTATTCTTTATGTAAAAAACCACTATCATGTGTTTCTATTTTTAAATAAACTTTAACTCCATCTAAAACTATATATGGGGCTGGCATCTTGTCAAATGTTAGCGACCTAATTTCTCTTAGCAACTCTACTTCACTATTTAAAAACTTTTTTTGTATTTCATGGCATATGTCTAGTTTTTTGTAAGTGTATGTATCTTTGCTGTGTATCTTTTTAACATGTTTTATTTTTTGATTAATAACATTATAAAAATTTTCTTTTAGTATTTCTAATCCAATGCTAGTTGCCTTGATAAAGATATCCTCTGCTGTGTCTCTATTTTTAATTAAAAACTTTCTTGTATCGATAATTTTACCCTCATCTACTTTTTCATCTATAAAGTGCATAGTAGACCCGTGAAAAATTTCACCGTTTTTTATAACATGTGTACTACAATTCCTACCCTTATATTTTAAATTATATGAGTTGTGAAAGTTTACTATTCCCATAGGAACTTTTTCAATAATTTCTTTTTTTATTATTTTCCAATAGCCTAGAGAAAAAACAATATCAGAGTTTTCTATTATTTTGTCAAATCTTTTCTCTATCATAATGTCTTTGAATATTTTGTTTTTATAAAACTCTTTATCATTAGTGTGGACACCTGCAAGTTCGAAATCTCCATTCTCATTGTATAGATTTATAATCCACCCTAAATAGTCTTCAAACAAATTAGCCCTAGCATTAAACAAGACACCAACTTTTATTCTTCTAGCCACGGTGCCCTCACTTATTTTTTACAGTTGGCAATTGTTTCCATCATTATGTTTGATATTTCACTAATATCCTCATGATTTAGCCACCAGCCGCAGGGTAATGATATTTGATGTTTGTGAAAATATTCTGTCTCTGGCAGCTTACAATATGATTCTTTAAAGCAGGTATAATTGTGGTTTGGGACGTGAACTAGGCCTGCGTTTACGCCTTTCGTATTTAAAATTTCCAAAACTTTATCTCTATCAATATCTTCGCCTAGTAAAACAGTATATACCCAGTATGAAGGATCTGAATTTTTACCTATTTTTAAAATCTTAATATCACTATTGTCTAAAAAGATACCTCTGTACATCTCAGCATTTTTCTTATGTGTGCTAATTATTTTTACAATATGTCGTATTTGACTTAGGCCGATGGCAGCTGATATATTATTCATATGAAATTTATAACCTGCTTCTTCTACGTCTGCTTCCCATCTTTGGCCTTTCCATTCTCCGTTTTTATCCTTGGTGGTCTCTCTATCAAGTCCAAACCATTTTAACCGCTTGCATCGCTGGTAGTCTTTTTCTGATTTGCATATTATTGCGCCGCCATCCCCCGTTGTTACATGTTTGATAGCTTGAAAGCTAAAGCATGTAAAGTCAGCAAACTTTGAAATACTTTTATCATTAAGTTTTGAGCCCATTCCGTGAGCAGCATCTTGAATTAGTTTAATATTATTTTTTTCACATATCTCACTAAGCTGCTCTAACTCACAAGGTACACCAGCCCAGTTTACACATATAACTGCCTTAGTTTTATCTGTTATTTTTGACAATACAGAGCTTGGGCTTATACAACCTGTGCTTGAGTCTATATCAGCCCATACTAGCTTTGCACCTACATTTAAAATAGGTGTATTTGTTGCTAAACATGTCATGGATGTCGTGATGACCTCATCACCTGGACCAACATTGGAAAGCACTAGAGCTAGAGTCAGTGAGCTTGTGCAACTATTTGTCATTACAACATTTTCTTCATTTAAAAAATTACCAAAAAAATTAGTAAATTTCTTAACCTGGTCGCCTTCGTTTAAATATCCAGACTTAAGTACTTTTCTTATTTCTGCAACAGCAGCTTCTTCATCTATATGAACCTTGAACATCGGAAATTTCATTTTAAATTACACCTATTTTTAATCTAAATCTAGATGACCTAGCTTTTCAAGATAGCATTTTAACTCTTCTTTTGTCATTAAGTCATCACTACTTTTATAATTGAAAAAATTAAGATTTCCTTTAATTTTCTGATGTGATGGACTTAGGGCATAATATTTACCTAAATCCCTGGCTCTAGGAGATTCAGCAGTACAAATTAAAGATTCATCTAGTTTTTCACCTGGTCTGAGCGATATATGTTTGATGTCTTTCCCAGAAAGCTCTGCATATATTTCTGCCAAGTCTATTATCTTCATTGCTTTTAATTTTGGTATCCAGATCTCTCCGGAAATTCCACTCTTAATAGCTTCCAAAATTAGATCAACACTTTCATCAAGTGTCATTACAAACCTAGTCATATTTTTATGAGTTAGTGTTATATTGTCACTATTTCTACCTTGATATTTAAAAAGAGGTATTATGCTTCCCCTGGAATCTAAAACATTTCCATATCTTGTAGCTATAAATTTAAGTTTGCTGTTATCAAAAAATGAAGATCTACTAGTGACCATTATCTCTGATGTTGCTTTGGACATTCCATATATGTTAACAGGCTCACAAGCCTTATCAGTGCTAACCATTACAACAGTGCTACATTTTAGAAGACTAATATTTTTCTCAATGGCTCTAATAACATTGCAAGGACCCTTTATGTTAGTCTTAATACATTCTTCTGGGCTAAGCTCGCATGTATCAACCTGTTTAAGTGCTGCTGCTATGATAACGATATCAGGATTATATCTAGTTAAAACATTCTCTACTCTTTCATAATCTCTAATATCACCAACAAAAAAGCTTAAGTTTTCATTCTCTTTTTGCTCATTTTTAATTATCCACTGCTTTGCCTCATCCCTAGAGTATATTCCCACCTCATTATAGCATGAGAGCCTGTTAATTAAAGCTTTGCCTAAAGAGCCTGTACCACCTATTATCAAATACTTACTTGATCTTGTTTTCATAAAGACTCCTGTCTTTTATACTCAAACATCAATTAATTCTAACGTGTTTATTTAAAATGATCAACTAATAATTTTAAATTTTTAACTCTAGTCTTAGGTAATTTATTAATTTGTTCTTTAAAAAGGATTCCTCTTGATTTTACTTTTTTATAAAGATCCACTTCAAATTTAAATTCAGAATTAATGTGATCTTTAATTAATTTGGGAGAATTGAATTCTTCAACAACATTGTCTTGTATTTTTGTACCTGGGCCTGCATTGTACATGTGTGTGATTTCACCTTTATATTCTAAAGTCAGATCTTCATGAGAATTGTTACCCCCATAGTAGATTAAGTTAAAAAAATCTAACGCGTCATCAAGGCAGATTACAGCATCTGGTATAAAATTGCCATGTTCGTCGAAATAAGAATAGTAAAGTGAAAAACAAAAAGGAGGAAACCCAAAAAGCTTTAAGTCACTAGTTGAAAACTGACTGTTCTTTGTGTTTAGAATGAAGTCATTATACACTTTATCTTCATTACTTTCGGTACCTTTTCTTTCTGAGTATAGTCTACCTTTTAAAACGGATCCGGCTTGACCATCTTTCCATCTTGGTCCAAAAGTAAAGTAGCTTCTTAAAAGCTGATCGGGCTTGCGTATAACAGCAATGGTCAAAGAATCAGAATAATGACTTAAATCTTTGTAGCTGTTACGGAACATTTGGAAGGTGCTCTCACTACCAGTTAAAGATCTATTCAAATATTTATTTATATTTTTATTTTCAAAACATGTTCCATGGCCACTAGAATTTAATTTTATATCAATAGAGCTATTTATTTCAGCTGATCTTTGCTCAAAATATCTCTCTAGAAAAGTACTTCCTGACTTAACTGAAGTTAGGTAAAGGTGTGAATTTATTTTCAATATTTTATCTTTTATATTATCTTTAAGTTTCAATGAAGTCTCTGTAGTCCTCCCTTGTTTTTTTGAAGTTATAAATTTTCTGGATCTTGACTTGCTGGATTCTCTCTCTGGAGTAGCTGATTTTTCTAATAGAGGTTCGTATTCAGCACCGCTGCTCCAAGGCTTTGAACAACTGGGGTGACACAGCCACCATTGAGATTGTGAACACCTATGTCTGCTGGTGGGAAGTCTGAACTTCGGCGACACTACCGAGTCATACTCTTCTAGTGTTGGAAATTCTACACCAATCTCTTTTAAATGTGCAATAAGCTTTTCGTAAGTTTCAAAATTATTTTTAACACAATATGTTTTTAAATCTGATCTTCTTTTTCCAAGAAAATACTTTAAATTAGTTGACATATTCTATCCTGCTATCTATAACTAATAAGCTTTGATCAATTAAATTGTCTAGTATTGAGACACAAGTTTAAATCTGCATGTCTTCTAATTCCTATGATTAAAGATTATTTTATTCTAAAATAACCTTATTCTTACTATCAAGCTTTGGATGTGTTGCAAGCTCACCAGCCTTAAATTTAAAACCGCAAAGCTCTGCTGTTGGAAAAGCCCAGTTCATTCTATTATCAATATCTTGAAAACCATCTGGCTTCCTTACAGTTCTTCCTCTTTTGAAGTTTATAACTGCTTCAATCATCTCCGGATGAACAAGATCTGTACCTTCAAATGCTGCCCAGCCAACTTTACTAGCACCCCAGATATTAAAGACATTAGCCATAAAAACATTGGCACCTACATCTCCCGGATCTGTATTATTCCAAGATCTTCCCCTATTATCTCCCGGACAAGTTACAAAGGGATTATTATTAAAAAACATCTCATTGGCCCGGACACCAAAGCAGCAAGCGACAACAGATTTAAAATAGTGCTCTCCGTTTCTCATCAAATTATCATCACGCATAATTTTCGATTCTTCTTCAATAACATTCATATATTGACCAAAGAAACTAGTCCAGTCATATTGAGGATTATTGGCTAGATGATCAACAAGATATATGGGCCAGTTGTGATCCTTAATCATAATATCATCATGGTTAAAAAGAATATAGTCAAAGTCATCAACCATATCATTGCTAGCTAGATGCTGATGCATGTGATTATAACAACCCCAATCGCATCCTTCATTTTCCCTATAGATGATATTTTTTCCAAATTGATTTTTTACACGCTCTGGAAGGTAGCCCGGAGGTCGCCAGGAAATTATAAATGGAACAAAGTTTGTATTCTTAGAACAGAAAGCGTTGAGCCATTCATAGTAGTGATCTTTACCGAACCAGCTATAATAATGGCCGCCCGTTACACATATTGCTACTTTCATCTTATCCTCTCTTTTATTTTAAAATATTTCCAAGATTTAAAATACAATCTTTCCAATCATATAGATTTTTAAAATTATTATTTTTAAAGTTTTTGTTAACTAGCGCTTTCTTTAAATCTTTAAAATTATTAAAAACATTATTATTGCCTGCTAACTCTACACTGCCGCCGCCATCTTTACAAACAAATGTAGGTATATTGCAAGCCAGGCTCTCAAGTATGTGATTAGGGCCAGGATCAAACTTAGAGTCGCTAATATAAACATCATACTTGGAAAGTTCTTTTCCTAGTTCTATTCCAAATAAAGGATCTATAGTATTTGTATTTTTAAAAGTTCCCAAATGTCTTCCGATATATGTAAATGTAAAATTTTTATTTTCGCCTACAAATCTATCAATTGATTCATAAATATCAAAACCTTTCAACCTGTTATTAGACCAGTGGTGAGTAACAATATTTATTTTTCCATTTTCTATTTTTTCACGAGGTTTGAAATGTTCTAAATTTACTCCATTGTACAAGACATAGTTTTTACTACACTTCCAACCCTTACCCATAAAGTAGTTCATCATCCAATTGGAAACAAAAATTGTCTTGTCAACATACTTGCTGCATTCAATCCAAAAATCATCTACACCGGAAGTTCCCTTCCTGGCATCACACTCATTAACTCTAAGCACTATTTCTATATTGGGAAAATACCTTTTTATAGTAATTGCATCTTTAATTGAAAAGTTACAATTAGAGCTAGAATTTGGACTTTGTAAAAAAATTAAATCAGGTTTTTCAGAAATAGGATTTTCAATAATTTCATATCCGATTTCTTTTGAATGTTCATAGAAAGCTTTTACAAATAAATTTCCACCACCCCAGGGACCGTCAACAGGCTTTCTATTAATAAATACTTTCATTTTATTTTAATTTTTCTACTAGAATTTCGTGATCTGCAAAATATAAATAATCTATATCTGTACCTAGAAAACATTTAATTGAATCATCAGGATTTTCAACAATTGGCTCTCTGTCATTAAAGCTAGTATTTAAAACCATTGGAATTTTAGACTTTTTATAAAAAGAGCTTATTAAATTATAATATTTTTCATTCTGGTTCTTATTAACTGTTTGTATTCTAGCTGTTCCATCTAGATGCTCAATGGCTGGTGCTTTTCCAAGCTTATCACTTTTAAATTTAAATACAAAACCCATATAAGGAGAAGGAAAATAATTCTGAAACCATTCAGCGCCATGATCTTCGAGTAAGCTTGGTGCAAAAGGTCTGTACCATTGCCTATGCTTTACCTTTTTATTTATCATATCTTTCATATTTTCACTGGCTGGGTTGGCAATTATACTTCTATTTCCCAAAGCTCTTCTACCTGACTCTGACCTTCCTTGAAATATGCTTACTATTTTATCGTCCATAAGTAAATCAGCACACATATCAATAGTAAAATTATTTGTAATCTTAATATTGTTTAAATTTTTAGCTATAGCATCAGTTATGCTTGATTTTTTGTAAGTTTCACCTAGATATGGAGATACAAAGTTATCTTTTATTCTTTCATTTCCCAAAACAGAATGCCAGTGATATTGGCAAGCTCCAATGGTCAAGCCTCCGTCATACGGAACTGGTGGTATAAAGACATTTTCTATTCTTCCTTTAAACTTTTCTAAAATCTTTCCTGTAAGAACAGAATTTAGACTTACGCCGCCAGCTAAACATAAATTGTTTAATTTAACATTTTTATTATCAGCCATATCTAAAATTTGAGATATTATATTAAATAAAATATCCTCAGTTACTTTTTGTAAAGATGCTGCCATGTTATATTTTTCTTGGTCGCCTGAGTCTTTATCTTCGGTAATCTTTCTATATTTGTCAAGAAAAGGGTGTGTTACATCTTCGTCGGGCGGAACATAGACACCGCGCTTATATCCAGGTGGTTGATATCTAACTTGATCAAACTTATCTGTAGCTAGTGACATAAATTCCTGATAATATTTATCAGGATTGCCTAGGGCAGCCATGGCCATAACTGAGCCGGCCTGGTGGCCTCTAGGATAACCGGTAGATAATTTAAATATAAACCTAGTAAATCTTCCCCAGAGGCTTCCTAAGCTAATTGTGTTATTTTCAATTTCAAATATTTTATCTATATTTTTATCTGTTCCGATATATGCACATGTGGAAACTGCCTTTCCATTCTTTTCTAGTCCAGCGCTATCTATTGTTAAAATTAAACTCTCGTTAAAATTAGAAGAGTAAAATGCATGAGATGCATGGCAAAGATGATGAGAATACTCTATAATGTTGTCTTTTGATATTTTTTCAAAAGTATTGAATATGCTATTACCACCCTTTTCAAGATTTGTAATAGGGCTGGGCGTAACAAAATAGTCAATATCTGATATCTTTAAATTATTTTCTTTTCCGTATATTTTTTCAAAATAATCCAAGGAGTTACCTCCTGATTCTTTTAGTCTAGTATATCTTTCAAACTCAATATGCTCTTTAACAATACCATCTTCGAGAACACAATACCCACCATCGTGCCAGTTATATAAGCCAATAATTTTCATTTATTCATCTTCACTTTTTGTTAATAGCACTTGCCCATAGTCTATTTGATCATCAGAATAGCCTCTATCATCTAGAAATATTCTTCTATCCATGATGATTAATTCCTTGCTGTCATCATCAATTGAATCAATTAGCTTTGCACACTCTATACCCGGGCCACTATCTTTTGAGGGTAGATGATAATCATCAAATAATATAAATTTATTAAATCTATCTTTTGAATTTTCCCAATCGTTTTTTACAGCATCAAACCTATGATCCCCGTCAATATAAATCATGTCAAAAGAAGCATCTGATTTCTTGAAATAGTCATCTGATGTAGCTTGGCAAAAAGTAATTTTTTCAAAAAATCGTTTAGGAAATATTTCTGAAAGCTTTTGAAGGTGTTCTTTGTTGAAATTTGGATCAACAGTTGTAATTTTGCCGTCTATTCCGTGGTCTGTCATAGCTTTTGCCGCACATAGTGTACCATAGCCTCTTCCAAACCCTATTTCTAAAAAGCTATTGATATTAAATTTTCTTATAAGGTAATAAATCAATATTCCTCTTTCGTAGTTTGGTCTAAAAAAGCAGCCAACAGAGTGATACAAGTCTTTACTTGGATCCCTATTTTTTCTAGCAGTATACTCACCAATTTGATCAAAGTCACCGAGTCTTATTGATTCGATATCAACGTCCATACTTTCTAACTTTTCTTTGATAAAAATCTTTTTCACTTATAATTTCCTATTTTTTATATTTTTCTAAATCTGCCTGGACCATAATCCTAGTCAGAGTTTCAAAATCTGTTCTGGGAGACCAGCCGAGGCTATCTCGTGCCTTAGTAAAATCGCCCCTGAGGACATCAACTTCTGCTGGCCTCATAAATCTTGGATCTTCTCTAACATAGCTTTCCCAGTTTTTAATTCCTATTTCATCAAATGCTATATCTAAAAAATCCCCAATAGAATATGCTTCTCCTGTAGCTATAACATAATCATCTGGGTTTTCCTGCTGAAGCATTAGCCACATTGCCTCAACATAATCTGGTGAATATCCCCAGTCTCTTCTTGCTTTAAGATTTCCAAGAGATATATGATCAGATACACCTGTTTTTATTTTTGCCACACCGTCTGATATTTTTCTAGTAACAAACTCAAGACCTCTTCTTTCTGACTCATGATTAAAAAGTATTCCTGAGCAATTAAACATTCCATAGGATTCTCTATAATTTTTAGTAATCCAGTGGCCATAAAGCTTTGCTACACCATAAGGGCTTCTCGGATAGAATGGTGTATTTTCATTAGCTGGATTCTCTACCATTCTTCCAAACATCTCTGAGCTGCTTGCCTGATAGAATTTTACTTTCAAGCCAGATTCTCTAATCGCCTCGAGCATTCTTAAGACACCCAAACCTGTAACGTCTGAAGTTTGCTCAGGTGTATTCCAGCTTTCTCCTACAAATGATTGTGAAGCTAGGTTGTAAACTTCATCAGGGTTGCTCTGCTTAATGCATCTCAAAAGAGAATTTTGATCAGTAAGATCACCTGTTAGAAAAGTTATCTTTTCCTCAAGATGACTCGTATTTGTCCTATTTTTTACAGAAGATCTTCTCTCGATACCAAACACCTCATAATCTTTTTTTAACAAAAAGTCAGCGAGATGACTACCATCCATTCCATTTATTCCAGTTATTAAAGCTATTTTTTTCATATTACACTTTGAAACATTTTAATATAGTTTTCTTTATGTGATCCTATCTCAAAATTTAGTGACTGTTCATAATTTAAAGAAACATCGTCTTTTTTCGGATAGAATTCTGGATTAAGGTTTTCAAATATACAATTTTTGCTAATAATGTCAGGAACCATTCCAACATTCCTTGATACTATTGGAATACACATTCCAGAGGCCTCCAGAGCTGACTGGGGTCCTCCTTCATACCTCGATGATATTACATATAAATCTAGTGCGCAGTACATCTGGCGAAGCTTTTCAATATTGACAAGTTCAAAATATGTGTAAGGTATATTATTTTTTTCAAGTCTAGATATTACGTATTGTCTACGCCAACCGCCAAGAAGAATATGTAAATTATCTCTCTTAATACTCTCAACATAATTACAAAATAGATCGGGGCCTTTTTCTAACTTTGGTGTCTCAAGATCACTGCCCTCTGTATCTCTCTGAAAAGACCCTACTATAAAGCTATCACTAGATAGCCCGAGAGCTTTTCTACAAAAGCTCTTATCTTCTGGAAACCACTTGTTTTTGTCAAACCAGTAGCCTACAACAGAAATAGGTTTTTTTGTTATCTTAGATATAAAATTATATGTTCTCATATTTGGAACATGATACATGTTAACAAAGCTATCTCTAGCTAAAAAATCTTCCAATTTTTCGCTGGTAAACTTATCCGGAACGATATGATGGACAGTTACAACAACTTTTTTTGATTTTAAAATATCTGGATGTATGTTTCTCCAGCACCACCCAGCAAGAAGCCAGACTATGTCACAATCAAGAATATTTTTAGTTGATATTTCTGAGCAGTATTTATACCACTCATCTGCTATTCTATCACATATCCAGTTTTCCCTAGGGGCCAGACAAAAAACTTTCATTTTAACAAATCCAATAGTGCTTGATGATATTTTTTAGCACATTTTTCAATACTGTCATCACATTCTCTTTTAACATTGCCTGATTTATCAAATCTTATGACTGGGGGTTTATATAGTCTAATTGGAGAGTAATCCCAGTCTTCTTCTTGTATTATCACACCGTTAGACACTATCTCACTAGTGCCTCCAGTAGATGAACATATAATTTTACAGCCAGATGCCTGAGCATCAACTACAACATTCGGACAGTGATCCATGTATGCAAGATGAATAAACGTTGAGCTCCTTCTATACAGCGAGAGCAAGCTAAAATAGTCTAAATCACCTAAATAGAAAACTCTTCCGTCACCAGTATTTATATCTTCCTGAGTGACACCTGAACCTGCAACAGCCATGATTGCATTCTTAGGGGCAAATTCTTTAAAATATTTAATATTTTCCTTTAGTCTCTTGTGGGGTCTCCATGAAGATGCACAAGACCACAGCTCAGTGTCTTTTGGATACTTTTTATCCCAGTATGCGGGATTTACATTTTTAATCAAATCTAGATCTGGAGCATTATGGATAACTTTGCTATTTCTATGTTTTCCAAACCAGCGCTCAGTTAAATTTTTATTAAACTCTGATTGGAAAATTACTATGTCAGCATTGTCATAGGCATATTTTATAGGTTTGTTTTGTGTATTATAATCCTGCTCTGAATTAAAATATATACCATCAAGCCTTAATAGCATAGGTTTGACTTTGTGTACCTGTTGTTGGATTAAGCAGAATTCAACATCAGCATCAGGCTGATTTGCTGTCATAGTAACACTAAAATTTTTCACAATGTTTCTAAAAAGTTGCCTGGTAAACTTATTTGGGCCACTATTAGAATTATGATTAAAATTGTGTGGAAAAACCTTCACAAACCTACCCTAAAAAACCTCTTGATCTAACAATGTTTATTGTTGATATTTGTGATCTTTCTGCATAGTCTCTCTTTGGTATGGATACAGAATTTATATTATATTTGTAGCATACATCAGGTACAAAGTGTCTTTTGCTTGAAACATGTATAATTGGTAGCATTAAAGCTTGATCATAGCCTCGCTTGAACCAGGTGCCGTCAGTATTAATAAAATTATCATCAGAAATCTTTGAAATAAGTGATGCTTTGAATGTCTTGAGATGTGATGAACACCAGGGCCATGCATATGGGTCAACAATATCAGGCATAGGTTTTGAAATATTTAACCCATTTACATCCCAGACATGACCTGTCCAGACGACGTCTTTTCCGTTACCATAAGCTTCTATTAAAAGATCAACAGTATTTTCATTACAAAGAGAGTCATCACCGTCGACGATGGCAATAATAATATCCTCGTCATTTTGAAAGCTTCTAGCTGTGTCAACTATGTTCTTTAAGGCATATTTTTTTTCTTTATTTTTTATTAGTGTAAACTTATCTGACCTAAGTGCTCTTACAGTTTCTGGTGTGTCATCTATTGACATATCATCAATAAATATTGCTGACCAGTTATCATTTTTTTGCTCAACTAAAGACGTAGCAAGAGATTCAATATTTAGTGAAGCATTATAGCAAGGTATTAAAAATATAACTTTCATTTTATCCATTCTTTTATTTTTGCAGAGTGCACATCTTCATTAACCATAAGAAACGGGGTTGGTTTATCAAAGTCAACCTTAGAGTGAAAAATCCAGCCACCCATTTCTGCTTCTAGTTTTTCAGACATTTCTTTTATTTCTTTGTCAGTTACATCAGACCATGATTTGTTAAAAAACATATTATTATCAGATGTATCTTCCTGCTTTATATCATATAAACTTTCCCAATGATTTTGCCAATAGTTTTTGTATGTCTTAATTTTTCTTTCAATATCAAACCAGGAATAGTGCATTACAACAGGAAGCTTTGAGCATGCTAAATGGAGCCACTCTCCATATTGTATAATATCTTGTTCTTTTCCAGTCATGGCTGCCATTCTCATTTTGTGGTGGGATTCTCCGTAAAAATTTGTAAAAGGAACTGGTTCAAAATTGTCAGAGCGTATGTAGTCGCAGCCGTCTGTACCCGGCTTTGCAAAAAGTCGGCCGCTACTATCAAACTGCCTTAACTTTCCAGGAATTCCGTGTGTTATATGTGGCTTGTTTCTAGATAACCTCCATTTCCACGGATTTACATCTATTCTAATTTTATTATTTTTTCCCCAAAACTCAATTACAGGAAGAGCTATCAGATCCATAGCTTTTGGAAGATTTTTTATTAAATCATGAATCTTTTCGTAGTCTGACTCATGAACAACTTCATCAGAATCTTGCTGCCAGCAAAACTCACTTGTACATAGAGCCCTAGCTAGTGCTTTTTGTAATCCGTCAAAAACAGCAAATCTTTTGCTTGACCAGTCTCTCTTTTGTTGATGAATTAAAAGTCTGCTATCAATTTTTGCCATATCTACGAGCTTTTCATAAGTTCCATCTTCTGATCCGCCGTCGATGACAACTACCTGATCACAAAACTCGAGCATTGATCCAATCGATGCCTCAAAGGGATATTTTTGACTAATGCAATTGTACGCAGTGGTGTATCCGCTGATGGTGGGGCGATATGCCATTGTCTCTGTGATGGCTGACCAAAATCTTTCTGGGCCTGACATTAGCCAATTAATTGTATTTTTTAATTCATGTGTATTAAACCATTCTTCATCTTTATGCAAAACATTTTCATTTATAATAAGCTCAGCTCCAAGAAGCTTTGCCTCTATTACTAGTCTAGGGCATGTATCTCCGCCGCGAGGTAGAAAAACCAAACCCTTTGATTTTGCTAGTTTTTTCAATAATTTATCAGGAGCTAGACCAGAAACTTTTTCATACTCTAGATTATTTTTCTCACAATACTCAACTGCGTCCTCTGTACCCTTTATCCAAGAATCAGAATTAATAATTAAATACTTTTCTGATTTTGGCAAGTCATTTAAGCTGGAAATAGTTTTAAAAAAGTCTGGAGAAAAAATTGATGAAACAGTAATATTATTTTTTTCTTCAAGGAATGGAAATACTTTATAGTATCTATTTTTTTGATTTTCTGACATCCAGAATATATTATCTGAACCGAAGAAGAATGCTGATATTAACTTTCCATACATGCTAGTATGACAATCACAAGCACTTTCCCCTAGAGCAGTATGCTTCTCTGGACTTCTAAACTTGCAATATTTAAAGTCATACTCAATTATTGAATATTTCATATTGGCAATAATTGCAGGTATAAGTTCCTGGCTAATCTGTGAAAAATTAGCAAAAATCCAATACTTGCCAATGCCCTTTGAAAGGACTTCACGGGTAATATCTCTTGACCTAACCTTATCTATCTTTAGACCAGAAAAATTAATCAAAGACTCGGTTGTCAATTCAGCACCGCCTACATAGTCTTCTGAAAATAGATCAGAAACAAATACCACTGTAGAGTCTTCAGATATTAACTCCTTTTTATTTATGTCATCAATTGAAAAAAAGCTTTTATTAAACAATTTCTCTCCCTTACTTGTCCTACAATTGTGGATAAGCCTTATTTAATATATCATAGTATCTCTACGATTATAAGTGTATACAGGATATTTGTCAATCAGGTTTAGTAGGTTTCAAATTCCCAGACAGCTGTCAATACAACGTCCCCTGGATCGCTGCCCGGGTTTACACTTAGTCCAATAATATCGCTTGGGCCCCAGTTGGCAACCTGGGTGAAGTTAAATGTTACCCCTGTATCAACTGTACCCATTGCTTCAGTAACAGACTCAATAGCACTACCTACATTAGTAGATCCATCACTTCCCCTATGGAATGCTATAGCTACGTCTCCAGCATTAGCCGAGCATCTAGCAACTACCTTTACTAGCTCTCCAATGTACGGAGTTACCATCTTGTTATCTGCGCCGGCGCCGGGGTCACTACCGTCTTTATCAAACCTAACGAATCTGGCTTGGGTGTCACCGGGTGTAAACCTGTGTGTTGTAAAGTGAAGTTGTCTAGCCCGAAGAGATCCTGATATTATAGCATCTCCGCCAAGTACTGTTACACCTTCGATTCCTCTTCGTCTTGCTGATCCAGATACGAATAGAAATATATCAAGACCTGGATTTAAAGTGGAGCTAGTATCTGCTAGTATACTATGAGATTTACCAAAGCTATAATTTGTCCCATTGGAGTAAAGAACTAGATCGTTAGCAACAGGATTCACGCTAGACATCGACCTATTTGTTCCCCTAATAGCACCAGAAATAACCAGATCTCCATCAAATAGTGATACATTGCTTCCCAGACCTATCGGAGCGTCCAGAAGATTGACACTTGATCCTGAAATATAAACTGCAACATCAGCACCTTTAGCTGTATCTGGAGATGTAGCACCACGACCGCCTACTCCACCGGAAAGGATGAGAACCTGATTGGTAGCTGAGTTTACAAAAATAGCGTGTGTTTTATTATCTGTCTCAACTCTAAAATCGCTATCTGATACTCCACCTTCGTTAAATATCGAAGGACCGTAAACTGTAAATGTGCTAGACCCTGAAACTGTAAGTGAGCCGGTGACAGCCATACTTCCAGTAATAAAGAGGCTTCCGGTAATTTCTGTTGGTGAATCTCCGGTTAAAATAACAGAACCGCTTACTTCTAAATCTCCGCCGACCGAAAGTGGACTTCCGCCAAATAGAGATCCAGATATGACAACATCACCACCAAAGACTGAGGTTCCCCTGGTTGCGGTACCTCTTGAGCCTGCTGTTCCAGATACGAAAAAGTTCGTATCTGGATAAAGTGCTTCGTTTGGACTTGTTGGGCCGCCGCCGGAGAGAATGAGAACCTGCTCACCATTGATTGTCACAGGAGCTTGAGTTGAAGCTATACTAATTGGGCCGCCATGAGAATCAAGTACCAATCCGGCGGAACCAGATATTAACAAAGTTCCTTTCTGTTGAGTTATATTTGAATTTCCTGTTATGCCATCGATAGAGAATGTTGTCTCTGTGTCGATACTGACAGTTGACATTGCATCAACATTTAACTGTCCTGCATCGATGAGAACAACAGCATTTGCATGCTGATTACCATCAAGATGAATAGATGTTCCGTTTGTATTGTCGCCTTTAATTGTAACACTATTTGATGTACCGTCGGCTATTATAGAAATATTACCAGCTGTAGCGTCGATTGTTACACCAGTGTGGGCATTAATATCAACAGCGCCTTGCCTAGTAGTTAGATCAATCTCTCCTTCATCAGATGCTATATTCACACCGTCAGAACCAGAAATTGTCAGTGTACCATGAGTCGTTATGTTTGATGTACCTACAGCATCAATGGTTAATTCACCAGAAGCGTCAATATCTAAAGTTGTTGAATCAATATCAATAGGTTTGTCAGCATTAGTACCGATTGCTATACTTGTTGCAGAATCTATTGTTAATGCACCCGTAGCGTCAATATCAAGAGTTGAAGCGTTGATATCAACAGCAACATTTGCTGCTGTGCCAATATTGATACCACTAGCACCATCAAGTGATAATGCAGCACCAGCATTAACATCAATAGCACCTTGTCTCGATGTTAGATCAATTTCACCCTCATCTGATGCGACGTTTAGACCATCAGATCCTGACAATGTTAATATACCATGGGTTGTTATATTTGATGTACCTACAGCGTCAACTGTGACAACACCAGAAGCATTAACATCAAATGCTGCTGAGTCAATGGTAACTGGAACATCAGCCTCAGTGCCAATATTAATAGCAGTAGACCCGTCTAGGCTTAAGCTACCTGCATTTGCGTCAATATCAACAGCACCATCAGCCACTACTGTAAAATCTGCAGATGTTCCTGCTTGATCATGTGTTGTGATTGTTAGATCACCATTTGAGCCTACACCTAAGGTAGAATAATCATCAGTGTTATATGATAGTTTAAGCTGGGTAGATGTTGAAAATATCTCTAATTTAGAAGTTGGATCATCTACGCCTATTCCAACATTATTGTTAATCTCATCAACTACAAGGGTGGTTCCATGTACATCAAGGCCGCCACTAACAACTAGATCACCTCCGAATAATGATGTACCTTTATTAGTGGTACCCATTGAGCTTATAGTTCCAGATACATAGAATGCTATGTCATTTCCTTTGGCAGAGTTAGTAGAAGCTGGCGCACCCCCGGAAAGTATAAACAGTTGATCTGTTGAGGCATGAGATGCTATTATCTCTTTTCCGACAGTTGTTCCAAAATGAATAAAGTCATCTCCGCCTAAGCCGTCAGCGCTTCCCATAGATTTATTTACTTCTAGGCCCTTGTTTATAGTAGCACTTTGAGATACTGATAGACTTCCTGATATTAGCATGCTTCCTGTAACTGTTTCATCTACTTCAACAACCTGCCTATCAGCAAAAAGAGTTCCAGATACTACAACATCACCTCCAAAGAGTACTACCCCCTGTTTAAATACATTGCTAATCGGCGGGTGGTTTTTAACATCTTTTGCACCTGAAACGAAGAAAGTAACGTCCTTTCCTACACTACTTAGCATTCCAGAAGCTAAACCGCCCTCTCTGTCAGTTGCAGAAGATCCGCTGTAGAGAATTCCCCCAACAGTTGTATTCGCTATACCCCCAGAGAGGATAATTTTTGTTAATTCTACTTGAGATGCTCTAAAATCTTTTGCCATGTCTTACCCTAATTACATAATCTAGCTATCTTTAAAATAAAGTAGCCTATGATACTAACTTTCTATAAATATCCAATTGCTCTTACAATTACTGTTCCTGTAATTTTTGAACTAGTTCTTACAACACAATTCGCCTGTGTAATTGACTCAATAAATATATTAACATTGGCGATGCCATCTGATTTTCCAATGGCAACTACTTTAGGAATATTTGTAAAACCAGTAAAAATTACATTACTAGAATCCTGATTTGAAAAGCTTACCTCAATATTTTCCATTTCAATATTAAAAAAACTACTCATTGCAATCTAGCATCCTAGTAAAATTATTTGAAAATTAACTTTGCCAGTAAAGTCCTGACTAGTTCCAAAAGTTACACTAGTCAGAGTAATAGCCTGAACGTAGACATTTACATTTGCTGTATTGTTATTTTCTGAATCTACGGATATTGCTGTAACTGAGGGTACTGTAGAGTACACCTGTTGAAATGAATATGTGGCACTGCTGGCATTATCAAATTCAACATTGCCAACTTCAATAATAACCTCACTATCAGCACAATATGAATATACTGGTGCTCTTCTTAGGTAAGGGTATACTTTTCTAAACCTGTTTAAATTTCTTCTCTTAAAAGTTACTTTTCCCACTATGTTAACCTCACAATATAAATATGGGTTAAACTAGCAAGTTAGAGAATTTTGGAAGCTAATGTTGCTATCTTTGATCTTTCACCCTTTAAAAGTGTAATATGCCCAGCTAATATTACATTTTTTAGTTTTTCTACAACTATTGTCAAGCCATTTGAAAGCGCATCTATGTAGGGTGTATCAATTTGACCGATATCACCTAGTAAAACTATTTTAGAATTTTCTCCCACTCTAGTAATAATTGTTTTAAGTTCGTGTATTGTAGCATTTTGAGCTTCATCTACTATTAAGAAAGTATTGTTAAAAGTTCTGCCTCTGATAAATGCTAATGGTGCAACTTCAATCTGGCCTTTTTTTCGCATCATTTCAAAGTAAGTCATATCTTTGAAATGAGACTTATAGTTGTCTACTATTGAACCAATCCATGGATCTAGCTTATCGTTAACGTCCCCGGGTAAAAATCCAATATCTTTACCTACTGGTTCAAGTGTTCTAGTT